>UMIN01057419.1_pt1 | contig 128495 bp, 98 predicted proteins | sample 1965811 | NCBI WGS metagenome assembly UMIN01 (sample SAMEA4836123, study PRJEB28245) | human gut metagenome | biome: gut microbiome; material: fecal sample | place: Denmark | collected 2008
AACGATGATTCCCTGCCCGAACTGGTGGAGTCATATCAGCCTCAGGAAAGGCAACCAGGACGCCCGCCTAAGGAACCGTTTGACCCGTACAAGGAGATACCTGAGGATACGCACCGTTCCGCTCTAAACGCTGCTTTTGAGGGCGGCAATATCAACGGCTATGACAACTTGATTGAACAGCTGAAAGAGGGCTACGGACGGCAAGGAATAAAACTGGGGCACAACAAAGCCGTAAAGCTCGCAACATTCCTGAGCAACAAACGGATGGTCGTCAAAGAAGGGAAAGAATACAAATTCAACCGTGATTTCTATTACTGAGCCGATAGCGTTTAACCCCATCGGTGTGACATTTTTCTGTGACATTTCCCGGCTTTACTTTATTGCCGGGGTGTAGATATGGGAGCTATGGCAGGTTTCATCATGCAGGTGCAATCTGCCATGCTTCCTTTTGTATGTACACTGAAATCCGGCCCCCCCCCGCATCGTATGAGATGTAGTATTAATCCGTGCCGGGCTTGCCCGTCTGCCAGTAATAAACCCTATGGGGGAGCCTAATACCCCAACAGCCTTACGTCGTTGGGAGAGTTGCCATTCAATCTGCAAGCAGAGGCGATAGGATTATCCGATACACAATGGACAATAGAATGGAAAACAGACGGATAAAAGAAACATCGATTATCGAACAATTGTTTCACAGGCGGTACAGTTCCTTTTGGACAACAAAAGGGAAATAAAAAGGTATTATTACCGATAATTGTTTCTTTAGGATGCAAATATATTGCACAGAGAATTGCTTTTTTGACCGCTTGCATTTTGTTAAGACAGCCCTTTTTAAGTAGAAAGAGACGATTCGGATGCGACATTCCGCCAATAGGTTTCCCCTTGCGCTTCTTTTCACTTGTTTTCACGAAACCAGTTTAGTTTAGTTCCGTTCCCTATATATAAAGATACCAAACTAAACTGAAATATATGCCCGCCCGAATCTAATTTATAGTGAGAGAATCCTTTTATAATTTTCAGCCGTTCCCTTTCAGCCGAATAACCCGTTTACAAGATTGACCGCCTCGTCTTTTTTCTTGTTGACGATCTTGGCATACACCTGGGTCATCTTCACATCAGCATGGCCAAGCAGCTTCGAGGTTGTGTAAAGGTCAGCCCCGAGGGTAAGCATCATCGTGGCGAAGGTGTGGCGGCTTGTATGGTAGGAAAATCGCTTGCTGATGCCCGCTGCCTTCGCCCACGGTTTCAACAGACGGTTGACCTCGTTCCCGCTCGGCAACTCGAACACAAAGTCTTCCGGAGTCTTGTCGCCCCGTTCCGGCATCCATTTCAATGCCTCGGACGAAAGAGGCAGATAAATGGGCTCCTGTGTCTTCTTCATGGATACCGCCAGACGGTATTGACCGCTATCTACGAAGACATCCTTCCATTTCAGTCTTTTGACGTCACTGATGCGGAGGCCGCAGAAACAGGAGAACAGGTAGGCCTGTTTTATCTCCTCGTGCTTCATCGGGGTCGCAATGAGGGCTTTCACCTCCTCAATGGTCATATAGGAGCGTTTGCTCTCCGGCAGGTGGATTTTGTCAGACTTGTCGATTAGGTCAAAAGGATTGGCCTTGATATGTTCCGCCCGGACGGCAGAGTTCAGCGCACTGTTCAGCACACGGTAATAGTTTTTGAGAGTGAAATTCGATACGCGCTTGCCTCTCGGACGGTATTCCGTCAACAGATAGTCGATATAGCCCTGGCAGAAAGCCTTGTCAATCCGGTCCAACGTCATCCTTTCCCCGGCATAATCCCTGATGATGCGGATGGCTACCTTGATCTGGTTTTCGTCTTTCTTACCCCGTTTCTCCTGGTTTTTCTTGTAGGTTTCCATCCAGTCCAGCAGAAAGACCTTCTCCTTTTCGTTCTCGATTCCCGCCTCACCGTTGGTCATCTCGATGATGCGCTTCGACTTGAGCTTGTTGGCCGCATTCATCGCCGCCTCGTTCTGCTTGCGTGCATTCTCATCTGTTTCCGGGATGATATACAGCTTCAGATACTCGTATGTGCGCTTGCCGTTCCGGTATATGTCCAGATACAGGCTCTTGCTTCCGTTGCTCAACGCTTTCATCCGGAGACGAACCGGCTCTTTCACTTTTTTAGGTTGTCTTATTCGTGCCATAGGGAATCGGTCTTTATTTCTACTGTTGCAAAGTTACGAATAATAATCCGAAACGAGAAACAAACAAGAAACAAAAATGTACCGAATAAGAACCAAAAGACTGCAAACAATGAAAACAACTGAAAAGACCCAATCCCCTATAACATACTGATATAAAGCCGTTTTATTTTCACTTGTTTGGATGTTGTTTTCATTTCAACCCCACTAATTATAAATCTGGTAAATCTATATAGGATTTTTTATCCTAACTCAGGCACACTTTGGGGACAGTATAGACCTACTACAAATATTGGTTTGATAACGATGACTATGCCGCACCGTTGAAAGCTTTCCTCCCTCCTTGATTGAGCGACATTTGAACGGAATAACGAAGAGAAAGCATCTTCTTCCTCTTTACTCAAAGTCCATTATTGTCTAAAATTACAGAAATGTTCCTCCAATGTATGCAAATGCCTCAAAAATTCATTTGATTGCTTGGTGTTTTCCACCATGCAGTACAGACTGATCATTATATATTCTCGCAACAAATCAATATTCGTTATGCTATGACGACAGTCATACACTGGAATATTGAGATCTAATCTTGTTGGAACTATTACCTCAATATTATCAGGCATGTATCCAAAGACATTCATATTCTTTGATGTTTTAACCCAATTCCATTGATATGGACGAGAACCTCCAAAACTGTCTGAAGTATATCGTTTTAGAAAATACAATATTCTTAATCGTCTATAAATGTAAGTGAAAATTATTACAACTCCCGCAATAAGCAATATTAACCACAACGATATTTCAATATCCAAAAACGATGCTGGAATTTTAAGAACATACTCTAATATCCCTATTAAAGCAAGAATTCCACCAACAAGTGGCCTTCCAAAGAACGAAATGAACTTCTTCATAAATTTTATAGCTAATGTATTGCAAAGGTAATCTTTTTATCAACAATTAATCCTACAAGTGTCACAAAATTGATACTATTCGCCATTTTTATTGCATATTATCTTATATGAATGATGTGTAATTGAAACTGTTTTCGTACATTTGCAAGATAAGGCAAATAATAATGTCCAAATGGAAGTAACAAAAGACATAAATCGAATTAAAGTGGTACTCGTTGAGAAGAAACGAACCAACAAATGGCTGGCTGAACAACTTGGAAAGGATCCGGCTACGGTGTCAAAATGGTGTACGAATACTTCGCAGCCGGGATTGGAGACTTTGCTTCAGATAGCCAATGTACTGGAAGTCGATGTAAAGGAGTTGCTAAACTCTTCTCTGGAAGGTGAGGTACAAATGGTAAGACTTGTAAAGTAACAGAAACACGGATTTGTTTATGAATAAGAATGAATTGGCAAATAAGATACGCGGAATAGATGGTCTGACAAACGACGAGAAATCGGCATTGATAGAGTTGCTCCGCAAGCAAAAGAAATATGGTCTGGTATGGGAAGATAAGCCCGAAAATGTGGAAGAACGGCTTCGCGAAGAACTGCCTGTGCTGATTGAAGATACAAGCAAGGCTATTATCAGTGAGGATGCTGATGCTCCCAACCATATCCTTATTGAGGGGGACAACTTAGAAGCCTTGACTGCCCTTGCATATACGCACGAAGGGAAAATTGACGTAATCTACATCGATCCACCGTATAATACAGGAAAAAAAGATGAATTTAAATATAATGATAAATATGTAGATGCACAAGATGACTATAGGCATAGTAAATGGTTGTCATTTATGTCAAAGAGATTACGTTTGGCTCAAAAACTATTAAAAAAGACTGGTATAATTTTTATTTCAATTGATGACAATGAGGTTGCCCAGTTGAAATGTATTTGTGATGAAATATTTAATACTTTCACTGATAAAACAAGAACAAATTGTTTAGGTGTTCTTGTCTGGGATTTAGGGACAGGAACTCAGGCAGGTCATTTTACTAGAGCTCATGAATATGTATTAGTATATGCGCTTAATAAAGATAATGTTTCTAACTTTAGTGGTGGTGAAGGAGAAATAGATCATTCTGCCTTAAAAAAAATTTCAAAAAAGAATCCTCCTGTTTTGTTTAGATTTAAAGCAGGAACTAAATTCCTTGCACCTAATGGGACAGAATTATATAATGAATGGGGAGATTCAGAAAAAACAAAGCTTATTTCTGGAAGAATGGTAGCAGAAAATGGAGCGTTAAAGTACGATGTTGAGCTGGAAGCTGGCTTCGCTATGGTTAAACAAATGAAATCTTGGTTTAATGGTGAATTTACTGTAGATTCAAAAGGTCAACAAGTTACAGAGTTTTATTTTAATAATACTGGGGTTTTGCATTACAAAAAGCAACGTTCAGTTATTAATCCACCGAGTGTAATAAAAGAATGTGGTTCTACCAAAACTGGTTCGACAGAACTGTCAGACATAATTGGAAGTTCAGATACATTTGGCTATCCTAAACCTTCAAAGCTGATTAAATTCCTATTGTCATTACAAAAAAATGACATAACTGTTCTTGATTTTTTTGCTGGGAGTGGTACAACCCTCCAAGCTACCATGCAGCTGAATGCAGAAGACGGAGGACACCGCAAGTGTATTTTGGTGACGAACAATGAGAACAATATCTGCGAGGAAGTGACCTACGAGCGCAACAAGCGGGTGATACAGGGCTACACTACTCCTAAAGGCACGGAAGTAGCGGGGCTTACGGCTAATACACTGCGCTATTATAAAACCAACCTCATTTTGCGCGACCGCACACCACGGAATATGCGCGCATTGGTCGCCGCCTCTACCGACTTGCTTTGCATAAAGAACGACATTTACAAGGAAGCCAAACTTGCCGGGCGGAACATCAACCCGAAGATAGCCCGCTACTTTGCAGAAGGCGGCAGAAGCATGCTTGTAATCTACGACGAGCGGGCCATATCTGCCATTGTGGAAATTCTTGAGATGGTAGAGTCAAGCAAAGAGAAAATTAAGGTGTATGTGTTCTCAGCGGGCAGTTATGCCTACGATGACGAGTTTGAGGAGGTTGCGGACAAGGTACAGCTTTGCGCCTTTCCGGATGCCATCTATCAGGCATATCAAAAAGTCTTGCCAAAACGCCGCCCGAAGTTCCTGCCTGAAGCCATAGAAGAAAACGAGCGTAGCAACAGTCCTGAGAACGGAATGTTTCACTTAACGGACGAGGGGGCAGAGGCATGAGCGAGGAAATGAGTAAAGGGAGTATCATCCTGTATCAGACACCGGACGGGCAGTCGAAGATAGAAGTCACCTTGTCGAATGACACCGTGTGGCTCACTACCGACCAAATGGCGGAACTGTTCCAACGCAACAAATCCACCATTTCAAGGCACATAAGGAACATATTTGAAGAAGGAGAGCTCAACGCAGATTCAACTGTTGCATTTTTTGCAACAGTTCAAAATGAAGGCAAGCGCAAGGTAGAAAGAAATATAGCTTTCTATAACCTCGACATGATAATCAGTGTAGGTTATCGTGTCAATTCCCATCGGGGCGTACAATTTCGCATCTGGGCAACACAGGTGCTACGCGAATATCTGATAAAAGGATTTGCGATGAATGATGAACTGCTGAAACGTGCCGGAGGCGGCAATTATTTTGACGAATTGCTTGCCCGCATTCGTGATATACGTTCTTCGGAAAAACTCTTTTATCGTAAGGTGTTGGAAATCTATGCGCTCAGTATCGACTATGACCCACGGGCAGAAGCGACACAACAGTTCTTTAAGACCGTGCAAAACAAGATGCACTTCTCGGCTCACGGGCATACAGCTGCTGAGATAATCTATGAACGCGCCGATGCGCAGAAAGACTTTATGGGGCTAACATCATGGGCAGGCGCCTTACCCAAACGTACAGACGCAGAAGTGGCGAAGAACTATCTTTCAGCGGATGAACTGGATACGCTGAACCGCATTGTCAGCCTGTATCTTGACTTTGCGGAATTACAGGCAAAATCGCACCAGCCCATGTATATGAAAGACTGGATTCAAAAGCTGGACGATTTCCTGAAACTCTCAGGGAAAGAACTACTCACCCATGCAGGCAGAATATCGGCAGAAATAGCCAAACAAAAAGCCGACATGGAATACGACAAATTCAAGGTAAGGACAGCCAACGAGCTTACCCCGGTGGAAATACATTTCTTAGAGAACTTCGAGAAAGAACAGAAAAAATTGAAGCAATGAAAAATATACAATATCAGCAAAAGGCAGTAAGTGAACTGGTGGAAAAGACCATCGGGCTGCTTTCACTCAGCGGCAACCGCCATACACTCATATTCAAGGCGCCGACCGGCAGCGGAAAGACCGTTATGGCATCGGAGATGCTCATGCGGCTGAACGATGAGCTGGCCGAACGCCCGGATGCACCGTTCACCGAAGTGGCATACATCTGGATTGCTCCCAACAAGCTGCACGAGCAGAGCTATTTCAAGATGAAAAACCATTTCACGGAGACAAAGATTCTGCGTCCCGTGATTTATGACGAGCTTGACCATTCCATAGAAGGATACATACGTCCCGGAGAAATACTGTTCGTAAACTGGGAAAGCATCAACAAAGACAACGCCGTGATGGTGCGCGAGACAGAGCTTTCTGCCTCGCTGTATGACATTACACGTCGTACACAGGAAGATAACGGCATACCTATCATAGTGATCATAGACGAAGAACACATGTTCGGAAGCCGTAATGCCAAGAAATCGGAAAAGGTGCTGAGCAACATTTGCCCGAAGGTGGAGATCCGTATTTCCGCCACACCGTTGCCGGAATCTACCGCAAAGGCGGAAGAGCAGGTTACGGTGCCGAGAGAAAGGGTGATAGCGGAACAGATGATAAAGGAAAGCGTCATATTGAATCCTGCACTGGAGTTTAATCCGATGCTCGGCACATTGAACCAGCAACTTATCAGTCTTGCCTTGAAAAAGCGCGAAGAATTGGCAGAAGCCTACCGGAAAGAAGGCGTAGACATCAATCCGTTGCTTCTCATACAATTGCCCAACGACGGGGAGACGATGACCGGGGATGACAATTCAGTCAAGGAAGAAGTGCTGACCTATCTTGACAGCATAAAAGGCATCAATGTGGCCAATGGGAAACTTGCAATTTGGCTGAGCAATGAAAAGACAGACAATTTGCAGACAATAACCAACCCGGATGATATTGCCGAAGTCCTGTTGTTCAAGCAGGCCATTGCCTTGGGATGGGATTGTCCGCGAGCTGCCGTCCTGTTGATTTTCCGAAAGATAGAGAGCTTTACATTTTCGGCGCAGACCGTAGGACGTATTCTTCGTATGCCGGAGCAGCGGTTTTATCAAAACGACATGTTGAACAGAGGCTATGTCTATACCAACCTGAGCAAGGATATTATAGAAATTGTAAAGGACGATATGGACTATATGTCGTCGCTTCACGCCGTGCGCCGGATGAATCTGAATAATGTGTCGCTCGTTTCTGAATACAACGAGCGTACCTCTGCAGACCGTAATCGTCTGGGATCGGACTTCAAGAAAGTTCTTATGGAAACTTTTGAAAGGAACTGGCTTGTAAAGAACTTTATGCCCTCATTGTTTACAGCAGCTGAACTTGACGGAATAGCCGAAGAAGTAAGCGATGAAGACAGAGTAAGCCAGACCTACAAAAACCGTAAGGCCGTAGAGGATAAAATCAATTTCAATGTAAGAAGCATCGGAATAGAGATAGTGGAAGACCTCAGTATCACGGGAGAAGTCGGGCAGACCATGATTCGCAACAAGGCAAAATACGTGCGGACCATGCAGGAACTTGATGCCGCTTATATGGCTTTTTGTGCAAAGGAACTTGGAAACGGGTATGAAAAAGTAAGTATAAAGACCTTGGCCGTGGCTTTATTGGAAGTTATGGAGGATTTGTTCGAGTTGTTTGAGAGTGATGCTATCAAGGTCATTCTATATCATACTAACCGCCCTAAATTTGCGGATATTATAGAAAAGGCGCTGAGGCAATATGCCATAGTTCTCTCACGCCGGCGTGCCGCATATCGAGCCAAAGGATATGTGAAATACACATGGGAAGTTCCGGCAGACAGATTCTACAAGGAAGATACGAACAGCGTGTGTCCGCAGATAGAAAATCATGCGTTGATGCCATATATCCAGGAAAACAGAGTGTCTTCACCTGAACAGAAATTTACGACATTCCTTGAGGAAAACACGGAATACATCGACTGGTGGTACAAAAACGGTGATTCAGGGAAACAACATTATGCCATCAGTTATACAAACGTGAACGGCGATAAAGCTTTGTTCTATGTCGATTTCGTGATACGGATGAAGAACGGACAAGTCTTTCTGTTTGATACCAAGAGCGAAGACAGTGACAAGAATGCTCCATGCAAGCACAACGCTTTGATTGACTATATCCATAGCGAGGAAAATGCCGACAAGCACTTGAAAGGCGGTGTCATTATACAAAGTGGAGAGAATTGGAAGTATTGTCCTCTGAAAATAGAGAATACGACAGACATATCAGGTTGGGACTGTTTTTATCCCGATGAATATAAAGTATAACGGTTATGGCAAAAGGAATAGACCCGAAATTTGTGCATTATGGCATCCGCAAAGATGACCTTGCAACGATTGAAGCCATCTGCGAAGCCGAAAGTATTGATTTTAATTGGCTAAGCGAGGAAATACTGAAAGCCTATCATGCTAAAAAGGTAGATGTGATAGAAATGAGTGACAGCGATGCGGAAGAGATAATACGAGCTGCCATACAGAAAGTACGTCAATAAATGAATTTGAAGTCATGCTCATACAGAAAATAAAGATAAGCAATTTCAAGACCTACTTGTCTCTCGACCTCGACCTGACAGTGGATGACGACCGCCCGATTATACTTATCGGTGGTTCGAACGGCGGCGGTAAGACAACCCTGTTTGAAGCCATAAGCGGTGCGCTTTACGGGCTTAAAATAGAGAGTAAGGAACATTTCATGGAGTTACTCAATCAGGGAGCGATTAATAAGGTGAAGCCGGAAATCAGCCTGCAAATAACTTTTGTAGGCAAGGTGTTGGGGCAGCAGCAAAAGTATATCCTGAAGAGAATCTACCAGTTGAATCCGCAAGGTCGTCCTCTAGAAAGCGTTTCCTTGAACATGAACGGAAATATGTATGTGTATGGCACTATGACCGCACCGAAAGAAAGAGTGCGTGCTGAACAGGAAATCAGTAAAATCATCAAAGCCACCCTGCCGCAGGAATTGAGCCAGTATTTTCTGTTTGATGCCATGCAGTCAAGCGAATTGCTGAAGAAAAACGTATTCCAACAGACCATCCGTGACAACTTTGAGAATGTACTCGGATTCAAGAAGTATCTGCAACTGAAACGGGCATCTGAAAAATTGCAGCAGGAATGGGCACAGCAACGGTTGGAAGCCGAACAAGAAGCCAAGGAATACAACAATCTGTGCAGTCAGAAAGACGGCCTTGTGGCTGAAATGAACGCTTGTCTTGCCGAGCAAGACAGGCTGTACAAATATATGGCATCGGTCGAGGACGAATATCAGCGTGCCAAAGAAGGAGCGCAACAGGCCATGAACCTGAACAAGCGGATTCAGGATGTTGACGGAAAAATACGGGCGATAACCAATGAAGCCGCCGATTATGCGGAGAGTCTGAAAGCATTTATCGAGAATATCGAAATAAATGTCTTTCTACCCAAGTTGGCATCCAATCTTTCTCAGGAAATAAACAACATACTACGCATAAAAGAACAGTTGCTGAAACAGAGTACCGGCGCTTATCCGATAGAAACACTCCGTGATGTGACAGCAAAGATTATCGATTACCTGAAAGAACTGTCATTGTGCAGCCAAGCCGTTGACGAGGAGAATGTGGTTGCTCACATGGTTGCCTTGCAGAATACCACCAACGCACAAGACCCATACGACTATTTGGACGATGCAGAGGTTGAAGCCTTGAAGGAATTGCCGAAGAAAGGAGGCGGAAACCACTTCGTGACACTTGACAGGAAAAGGCAGGACATGGAAATACAGCTTGCCAACCTTGACAATCTGCGTACAGAAAAGCGGACGCTTGAACAGACACAGGCTGGTGGCAACAATCTTCTGATAGCCAATTATGAGGATGCGAAACGATCCGTCGATAAATTGAAGACGCATGAAGATAGCTTGAAAAGCGAGATACAACGTCTGGAGAAACGGATTCATCAGTATGATGTGCAGATTCAGCAAGAGCCGGACTTGAAGTTTGATACACTGGTAAAACTCCGTCCTTTCTTCGATAAGGTGGCGGACAGCCTGCTAAAAAAGAAAAAGGCTCAGATTGAGACGGAAATGCAGTCGCAGCTCAACAAACTGCTGGTGTCTTATAAAGGCCATGTCGCCCGGGTGGAATTGTCCGACAGTATGGAGAACTTCAACATCAGGTTATACCATAGTGCAGGTAATGAAATATCCTTGAATCAGCTCAATGCGGCTTCCAAACAGATATTCATACAAGTGTTGCTGAAAGTGTTGCGCAATCTCGGAGACTACAATCCTCCTGTAATGATTGATACCGTTATGGGGGTGCTTGATAACGAGAGCCGTGACGCATTGATGGAAGAATATTTTCCACAGTTGGCTGAACAAACCATTCTACTGTGTACGACATCGGAAATCCGCACGGACAGCGATTATGTGAAACTGGAACCGTTCATATCGAAGACCTACACCCTGCACCGTAATGTGGAGGAACAGAATACGACAGTAGCGGAAGGTTATTTTGGAATATCCCTAAATCAGTAAACGACCATGAGTATAATAAACTTTTCAAATACCCGCCAAATGGAGGGACTGCTTGACGAAATCAGTCCGGTGAAGGATCTTATCGAGACCAAAATCAACTTGTCACGTGTCGCAGACAGGGAAAAACGTGTGAGCCTGACACTCAACAAGGTGATGCGTATCTGTTTCATAGTAGGGCTAAGCGTTACCGTAGAGCGTAAGGAAGGTGACTTCAAGGACATCCAGCTTTCCACCTCTTCAACCCGTATCGTGCCAAGTTTTTTCACAATGCACGATTTGTCCACATTATATTCGGCTCTATTGAAGTTGCGCTATGCCAATCTGAATATAGACTGGTCACAGAATGCCACAGTTTCACGTATCATTGCCGCAGAAATGTTGCGCGGAAGAAATTATTTGTTAGAAGATAACAACCTGGATTCGTTCCTGTATGCAGTAAACAGTAAAGTGGCAATGACAAAAGACATTCCGGTGCTCAATCTGATTATCGGAAACTATGGTGATGCCGAAATGGAAGCAACGCTTGATATCAACAGCCGTAATATCACCAACTCACAAATTATTATAGCTGGTGCAACCGGTTCTGGCAAAACAAACCTCTTGGCTGTCCTGATGCAGCAGTTCCGGGCCTTGTCCTCGGAATCTCAATATCCTGTAAACTTCCTGTTGTTTGACTATAAAAGCGAGTTCAGCGACATTCAGAACAATCATTGGCTGTCGCATTTCGATGTAGACCGCAGCTGTATTTTAGACCCAATTGAGCATCCCTTGCCGTTTACTCCGTTCAAAGATTTTTCTGGTCGCCCCATTAATGAAATAAACTTGTATTCATCAGAAATGGCCTCTGCTTTATGCTCGATTGACAGGGTTTCTGCAAGTGCTAACATGAACAACCGATTGAGCGAAGCTATTGTGGAGGCATACAAGAAGACAGACGGAGCACCTATTACATTCTCAATGATGCTGGAGGAATATCAGGCAAAGATGACCGATCCGGCTAAGGATGACAGTATTTCGTCTGTGTTGAAGCAACTGGTTCGCGCGAACATATTCGAGGAAGAAGACAAGGCTGACCTTATCGGGGACTGTTATATTATAAAGATGGACGGTTATCCTAAAGATGGTCCAATAGCCAAGGCAATCGTGTATTTCATCATATCAAAGCTGAATAATATCTATGAGCAGCTTGAAAAACAGGCTACCAATGAAGATGTTGTCCAGATTCGACACTTCTCTATCATTGACGAAGCGCATTATATGCTTGACTTTGACAACCGACCTCTGAGAAACCTAATTGCCGTAGGTCGTAATAAGGGATTGAGCATTATCCTTGCCACACAGAATATGAGCAGTTTCAAAAGCAAAGGGTTTGACTTCTATGCTAACGCTCAATATCCACTCATAATGAAACAGCAGACCATCGATGACAAAGTAATCAAAGATCTGTACGGAGTGAGTGGTCAGGAATTGCAGGAGGTTCGGACAGCAATAGCCGGACTTCAGAAAGGCGAATTGATAATCAAAGACCAGATGGCATTCGCTTTAGGAATGGGAAAGAAATATAAGAAAATAAATGTTACACATTTGATATAAAAATTTGATAATGATAAAATTACCTTTTGAAATTATTCGACTTTTGTGGAATTGTGGGAACAATAGAATTGAACATCTGGATGGATTTGCTAAAGAGTTTTGTAATGCAACATTCGATATTGTTTCCACATCACCCTTTGTTATACAGGCAAACAATACCAATATACTTCTTACACGAGATGAAAATGACCCTAGTATTGAGAATTATCAATATGCGGTATTAACAAACAAGAAACCCCGTAAAAGTGATATTATCAAAGGGAATATTATATCAATTAGATGGCTCAAACATCCAAATTTCAAGAATTTACAACCTTATGAGATAGTAGCTTCTTGGAGAGGTAAATTCCTTTATAAGAAAGAAAATATTCAAGAATCTATCTTAGGGCTTCGAGCTCCGCAACTTGGAGCTATATATGCTTTTATGTCTAAAGCCCAAATTCATCATGGTAGGAATATCATTGTCATGCCTACTGGAACAGGAAAGACAGAAACAATGTTAAGCATTCTTATTGCTAATCAATGTCCAAAGGTACTAATAACTGTTCCATCCGATGCTTTGAGAGACCAAATATCTAATAAATTCCTCACATTAGGTATACTTCCGGAGTTCGGGATAGTGGCCAGTGATTGTAACTATCCAATTGTGGGTGTCGTTAAAGAAGGTATGGATTATAATGGTTGGTATACACTAATTGAAAAATCTAATGTTATTATCACAACCATGCCCCTTATTACAAATTGTGAATCAGCAATCATAGATTTATTTAAGGAAAAAATTAGTCATCTATTCGTTGATGAAGCCCATCATTCCGAAGCTAAAACATGGAGTGAGTTTATTGATTCTTTTAATGATGAGAAGGTAACACTTTTTACGGCGACACCTTTCCGGAACGATAACCGAAGATTACGAGGAGAATTTATATATAATTTTTCTCTAAAAGAAGCCCAGTCTCAAGGATATTATAAACCTATAAAATTTATTCCAATAAGGGAGTATGATTTAGCTAAAGCCGATAAATGTATTGCAGAAGTTGCTGTAAATCAACTTCGTTCTGATTTAGAGAATGAATATGATCACATTCTTATGGCTCGATGTAGTACAAAACAAAGAGCTAAAGAAATAATGGAAGTATACCAGCAATATCCTGATTTAAATCCAGTTATGGTATTTAGTTCAATGCCTAATCAAAAAGCAATCCTAAAAGACATAAAAGAAAAAAAGCATAAAATCATTGTTTGCGTAAATATGTTGGGAGAAGGATTTGATATGCCCGAATTAAAAATCGCAGCGATTCATGATGCCAAACAAAGTTTACCAATTACCTTACAGTTTATAGGTCGATTTACAAGAACTTCATACGACTCTAATCTTGGGAATGCAAGTTTTATTACAAACATTGCATATCCTCCTATATTGGAAGAACTAGAAGAATTATATGCAAAAGATGCAGACTGGAATAGTTTGCTACCACTTCTAAATGACGGAACCACTCAACAAGAAAAAGATTTTAATCAATTTATTCAATCATTTGTAAATTTAGAATCATCAAAAATTCCGTTTCAAAGTATAAACATTCCATTAAGTGCCATAATTTATAGAACCTCTAATACGTGGAATCCAAAAGCATGGGAAAATATACTATCTCCTGAAATTTATAATTATCGTTTTGGAAGTAGTACTGCTGATGGAGACACATTAGTTGTAATTGGTGGAAGTATTGAAAATGTTGATTGGGGTAATGTTGAATGTGTGCAGAATTTACTTTGGAACATTCTTGTCATCCATAGATATTGTACACCCAAATATAATCACGCCTATGTCTTCAGTACGCTGAATGAAACAGACGACATTGTAAAAGCTATTTTCGGAGAAGACGATGTCATTAAAATTTCAGGACATTGTGTATTTCGAGTTTTTCATGATGTAAGACGTTTTGCTATTGTCAATTTTGGAGGCAGAAAAGCTCGGATGGGGAATGTCTCGTTTAAGTCCTACTATGGGAAAGATGTTCAAGAAGGTATTTCTATGACTGAGAAAAAGCAATTAACTGCAAATAATTTATTTGGAAATGGTTATAGAAATGGAGAACGGATTAGTGTGGGATGTTCGGTAAAAGGGAAAATATGGAGTCACACAAGAGGAAATTTACTTGAATATACGAAATGGGCCAGAATGATTGGAAAGTTAGTTGAAGACGAGAATATTGATCCAGACTCTTTTATACAAAACACTTTAAGAGTTTATTCAATCTCAGAATTACCCCCAATTATGCCTATTGCAATTGATTGGGATCCTGAGTTATATAGAGATTATCCTGAGCATGGGATCTACTTGACACACAATGCCATAGATTATCAATTCTGGTATGCTACTATTGAATTAGCGGAGTACGAAATAAAAAACTCAGTCACATTTAATATCATCATAGACAATTTCAAATTTACTTATGTAATCGAATACTACGAGAAGGATAATCACAAGACATATCATGTCAAACAAGTAAGTGGAAATAGATTAAAGATAAGATATGGAACTCGTCTTTATGATGATATTTGCGATTATTTTAATAATGGTGATGCAGTTCCTGTTATTTATTTTGCTGATGGATCTTGCCTTTATGCAAATAACTTAGTACATGTAAATTCTGATATCGTACCATTCTCACAAGAAAAATTAATAGGCATAGATTGGGATAATACTAAAATTGGGAATGAATCACAACATGTAGAACCATATGAGACGGATTCAATTCAATATTTCTTTTCAAAATATATATGGGATAAATTTGACCTGATTTATGATGATGACGGTAGCGGAGAAATTGCAGATTTAATTGGATTCAAAAATGAGAACAATGCAATACACATGCATCTGTTTCATCTCAAATACGCACATGAAGGAAGAGTAAGCAATTTGATTTCAAATTTTTATGAAGTTTGTGGACAAGCTCAGAAATGTTTAAAATGGAATGATAGGGATAAAAGTCGCCAATTATTTAACCGCCTTTTTGCACGAAAAATAAAAAAGTATCAAGGAAGAGAATGTTCGAGAATACTCAAAGGTTCGGAGGAAGAACTTGAACAATTAAGTTCACAAGTTAATTGGAAAAAAGACTTGATTATGCACATCAACATAGTTCAGCCAGGACTAAGCTGCTCAAAACCTAGTCAAGATATACTTAATCTATTAGGTTGTGTTGCCTCATATATCAAAGATGTCTCTAATATTGATTTAAATGTATATTGTAATCTATAAAACGTCAAATCTAATTATATAAAATTCTTTTACATTAATATGAATTCTATCCGTATATTCCTATTAAAGGGAAAAGAGAGCATGATTGACCATGTAAAGAGCATTCAAACACTGGGATGTGCTTATTGGAAAAAGTCCCGCAATAAAAGATTGGAAGTTGGTGATATATGCTATCTATATCTCATTGGTAAAGGTCATTATCAAGTGCGTTATCGTCTCGAAGTCGTAGATACAAGTTGTATTCGCGATGATAGCTCATGTTGCATTACTCCATTCAAAGCAGATAATAACTGTTATAAACTCGTTCCAACAGCAGCAATATATGTAGGGACAGAACTATCATTAGATACTCTTGAAGAAATAGGTATCAATCGTCATTGTCAATTCAAGGAACTTAATGAATTTCAAGAAGTTTTCTTGAGAAAATATTTTCCATGACCGTTGAACTCCCATATAGCAATTAAATTATAAACGGCAATTATAGAAGAACAAAAATTATTAAGTTTTATATAAATCCGCTTTAACAAATTACATATTCGAAAAATGCAAGGAGAAAAGTTTACCACATATCCGCTAAGTATTAGCGCTATACTGGGCCTAATTAAAGCTAATGATATTGCTATCCCTGAAATTCAGCGCCCATTTGTATGGAAAAGCAAACAAGTCCGTGATTTAATGGATTCGTTATATAAAGGATATCCTGTCGGATATATTATTCTATGGAAGAATCCAAATGTCAAACTTAAAGATGGTACAATATCAGCTGGTAAGAAAGTTCTCATTGATGGACAACAGCGAGTAACTGCATTGATGACAGCTTTGGCTGGCCAGAATATTATCAATGAAGACTATAAAACAACCAGAATAAAGATAGCCTTTGATCCTTTTGCTGCACTGACAGGAGATGACGAAGCTGAAATTTTCGCAGTGCAAACCCCTGCACACATTAAAAGTTCACGTTGGATTCCAGATATTGCAGAAATATTCAGTGATAACTTCAGCTGTTTCAAGTTTATCAATGATTATTGTGCCATCAATCCTGATATGAAGGATGAATCTTTGGACTCGATAATCAGCAAGCTAAAGGGACTTGTAAATCAATCTATAGGCATCATCGAATTGTCAGACTCTCTACAAATAGATATCGTTACCGATATATTTGTCCGTATAAATTCCAAGGGAACGACACTGAATCAAGGAGACTTCGTAATGTCAAAGATTGCAGCTGATGAGGAACACGGAGGGAATACACTGAGAAAAATAATAGACTATTTCAGTCATTTGTCAGTAGAACCTACATATTACGACTACATGGTTACTCATGACCTTGACTTCTGTAGAAAGGAAAACGGTTTATACAAGGAGAAACTTAAATGGCTTCGTAACGATACAGAATCGATATACGACCCTACATGTGATGATGTCATTCGTGTTGCATTTATGCATAAGTTTCAGCGATCAAAGTTAGCTGATTTGGTAAGCCTTCTCTCCGGAAGGAATTTTGAGACTCGTGACTACAATGTGGAAATCATCGACAATACATACGAAGAAATGTACAAAGGTGTACTTAATGTAATCAGCGAGCACAACTTTAAGCAGTTCATGATCGCAATGAGATCTGCCGGATTTATATCACGCAAACTGATCAACTCAATTATGGCGGTAGATTTCGCATATACTTTGTATCTGATACTTAGAGAAAGTAAAGAAGTATCAGTTTCCGAAATCAAACATTATATACAGAAATGGTATGTTCTGTCTGTACTTACAGGTCGCTATACTTCCTCTCCGGAATCCTCATTCTACAAAGATTTAAAATCAATTAAGGAAAAAGGAGTTGTTGCTACTCTCCAAGCAATTGAAGATGCGACGCTTTCCGAGGCTTTCTGGAATGTTCAACTAGTTCAGAATCTAGAATCAACCTCTACAATCAACCCAACCTATCAGGTTTATCTCGCCGCGCAGGTCTATTTCAATGAAACCTCACTGCTCTCAAACAATATAGGTATAAAAGAACTCATAGACTTAGGTGGAGATGTACACCATATTTTCCCCAAGCAGTACTTGAAGGAACAGGGATTAGAGAAAAATCAATATAACCAAAATGCAAACTACGTTTACCTGGACAGGCCGGTCAATGAGTCGATAGGAAAATTGCCGCCATACGAATATTTCTCTATTGCAAAACGTCAATGTTCAGAAGATGTCACAAAACCTATTGGTTCTATTAATAATATAGATCTTTTGGAAAGGAATCTGGCGATGAATTGTATACCCAATGATATATTCAAGATGGATTTTGAATCATACTCCCGATTTCTTCAGGAGCGCAGAACACTTATGGCGCAAAAGATAAAAGATTATTATTATAGTTTGTAAATCACAAAGTCAACATGAACAACTCCATAGAATACGAACTCTTTACACGAGAAATTTATCAGCAACTTGTCGATGCAGATACTATTAAGGCAACTAAAGTTCAGCATAATGTAAAGTTGGAAGGAAAGTCCGGACAGAAGCATCAAATAGATGTATATTGGGAATATGAGATTGCTGGTGTTATTCATAAGGTTGCGATTGAATGTAAAAATTACAGTAAACCTATCGCAATTGGTAAGGTAAGAGATTTCTATGGAGTACTCTCTGATCTTAATAATGTTGCCGGAATTATGGTCACTAAAGCCGGATTTCAAGAGGGTGCGAAGAAATTTGCAAAACAATACGGTATCAGTTTAAAGGAACTTAGGAATCCTACTAGAGAAGAAGGTATCATTGGAGAATTTATAACCACGATTTCAGCAAATATCAGACATACATTATTTCTCGTTGATGAAGAATGGGCGACAAATAATGGATATGACTTTCAAGCATATCGACGAAGACTAGATATGCTTCATTGTGCTGACCGGTGGTCAAAAAGTTCATATATACCAATCGAACTGAATAATGAAAACATTTATGACTCTTCAGGTAAGCTAATCTCGTCTTTGGATGAATTAGAGAAAGCAATCCCATCAGACCATAATGGCACTGACGATATTACATTTATGTTCGAAGATGCTTATGTCAATGCAAAATGGGGTATGACAAAAATAAAAGAAGTTCAATATTCATATGAGTATGATACTCAAACTAGTACTATTCGTCTAGACGTATCTGATTTTATAAAAGCGATTCTAAAAGATGCATTAAATGGAGAAATTCGGTTAATAAATAAACTAAATTGTAAGCCTCTGGTTTAGTGTGTATTGCAAATTGAAAAATAGTTTCTATTTGTAGGCCCTGATTGCAGCACTTCAAATCTACCGCCCATATCACTTTCAAATGTACTGTATATATCAGAATGAAATGTGTCGCCTGTGCGGAATCAAATGTACCTGCCGTTAACCAGTGCCAGCATGGTTCGAGCAGCTTCGGGATGGTCGCAAACTGTCATTCAGGCTAAACATGGCTTGACGACGCCTGGATTATTGCCTGTACCATCGTCGCGTCCAGATTGCCCTGGATTTGCAATACTGTCCCTATCTGCGTGCGCATCTCTATGCTCATCGGACCGAATTCGTGTCCTGACTCTGTCTGTTTTCCTGCTTGTCAGCATCGGTTCCTGGCAACTATTGCCACGCACCAGCTGGAGAAACTCTCCACTGCCCGCTCACCGGCCTGAACCTCGGCGTATCTGCGTTTGCTTTCATAAAACCGCCACTCGGATATCCCGATTTCTTTCAGACGGCTCTTGTATGTGACTCCATGCTCATTGTGGTATTGAACTATATCTGCGATTTCTTCTTGTGTAAGCATTTTTTTGCGTGAAGATACTTCGCATGGAATAAATTCGCTATACGCACTTCACCGGTTTACCGACATAAAATCCTACCGAAATCTATGCCAATTCAGCATAATATTCCCCCTTTAAAACCAATTGATGAATATCCCGATTTTTGATTAAAGCATTTACATATTTAGAAGGGAGACAGATGCCATATCCCATAATATCATATCTACCGCCATCTGAGCCTCCTTGACTATCAAATGGAATTTGAAATACAGTCCCAACAACACAACCTTCATTGTTAATAACAGGACATCCACTATTTCCTCCCTTAACTCTAGCTGTAATGACAAAAAAATCAAGTTTTGACATATAAGAGCCAACTTCTGCAACAATTTGTCCTATGGATGCTTTTTGTCTTCCATATACATAACTAGCCACCGTTGCTGTTTCAGAAATAAGGACGGGATTAAGTCCAGGAATGAGAGGGTATCCCATAGTTAATACATCGTTTAATATAAAAGGATCTTTGAGTTTAAAGGCTTTTATGTCCATCGGTACATTTTTTGATTTAATAATAGCGAGGTCATAATCATTTAAATCTTCTCCTTTTGTGTACCAAACGGATTCTAATTCAACAGGACTATTGTCTGGACAAAGAATATTAAAATACTTCAATCCTTTCACGCAGTGGGCTGCTGTTACAAACAAATTATTTCCTATATAGTAACATGTGCCCATATCTTCATCTCCAGTAATCCTATTTTTCCCGACTATTGGCAGGACAGAATTCTCAAAGCAACTTCTTGTATAAGCAAATCCGCGATACTTGAAATCATATACCCCATAGTCTAATTCCTGAATAAACTCTTCTGGATTTGAAAAGTTAACCTTATCAACAGCAATGTATTGAGGATCAATTTCTAAAATAGAAGCCTCTTTAACTTTTATCAACAGATTATCATCTTCCATCTGTTCGCATATCTTTAGGTATTCTTTTCCTATTGACATGTTTATTGAAGACATTCCTTTTTCACTGCTGACTGTTTCAGAAAAACCAGGAATAGTTTCAAGAAATTCCATCAACGATGCAGAGTTCTTATCTTTATCTGGAAATTGATGAAAGAAATCATATATATCTTTAACTATTTTCATTCTATGAATAATTAATATTAAATTAGACTCTTATAATAATCTGCTATAGCTTTCATGTATTCCTCTGTCAGCTTTGGATTTTCAGACCGAACAGTATTCTGCTGGTAAAGAGCTGAAATTTGGTCAATAGTTCTCATCAGAATTTGTGTAGCTTCTTTTATCATATTTGGAAGTTGCTCGTTTATTCTGTTGTTCTGCGAATAGAACTTATTTCGTGAATTGGATGTTACAAAGTGACCATCAATCATATCTGGACTATAAATAATCACATCAGCAGGTTCGCCGTTGACTGCAGTATAATAAACACTACTCCTTAAATCCCAAGGTCCATTATGAACATACTCATTTCTGAATGTTTCAAACTTCCTTATTACTTCAGGATCTGTAAACAGCAATCCATTTTGTTTGAGAGACGGATCGATATTCTTAATATTAGGTTTATACATAGCCTTTTCTTTTTTGCAATGCATATCCTTATACTTAGTGAAATCATATTGATCAAACATAAATTGCTCAACAGCTATTTTGGATAGAATATCAAAAATTGAAGTAAAAGATACAAATATACTATTTGACAATACATGAGCTTGTGTTTCGCGTTCACCTCCATGTCTTGAGCCTGATGTATATTGTTCTAACTTATATTTCATTTTACAAGGTACCAATTTGTAAAGTTCTTGCATATAAAGAATTACTGCAGATATTCTATCTTGTATAGCTGCTACAAGACTCCACAAGTCGTAATAGTAGATAAACTTATTAAAAACAGGATGAGTTGCTTTTGATCTTAAATTCTCGTAGGACTCCTTTGAGCAACAACTTTCAGGGCTAATGCCCTCATCACAGACCCATTGGGGCATAATAGATATAACCTTCTCAAAGTGGATATCTTGAAATAGAAAAGCATCTATCCTATCATATAGTCCAATGATGTTTACTTCTGACAATTTTTCTAACAATTTCCTACATTCATAAACAGGGCGTAAGGGATCCTCTGCAACAGCCTTTTCGTAAGCATCCCAGTCAAAATCATCATCGTTTTTCTGAAACGATTTCTTATTACGAAATAAGGATTTAAAGAAAGACAATATTCCCATATATACAATTTTTATATCTATTAAATAGACTTTGTTTACACAAATATATTACTTTCCATCTATTTAATAATGCGTTATAGGTAAAAACCGCAAGAATAGAAGATATGGTATTTAAACGGTTCTACACTTTTTCAGGCGAATGAAGCTCCATTTACGCACTTTTCCATCAAAATTGAGGCTTGAGAACTACACTTTTCCATGAAATTAGCCACTTTACTTTATCCCCGTACTCATATATACGCCAATTAAAGTAAAGTCAAAATAAGGGAAGAAAAGAGATGGCTCCGCCAAACAGACCTGTCGATTTACCGAAGTCTACCAATGATACAGCCTGTTTTTTCTTTTGGCTGCAAAATCTTCGTGACTGCATTTTGCTTTTAGTTGACATCAGTTGGTGGAAAATTCCACTTATTTTCGTACCTTCGCAACGGATAGGAAACAGGTGGACTTCGGACGGGAAAAGGGAGTTTTCCCGTTGGTTCTGATTCAAGTGAAAAGTGAGACAAAGCGGACGGTTTTTGGCCTGAAAAACAAGCGAAAAAAGGCTTTTCTATCGTTTAAAACGCAACTATTTCACATTCAGGTTGTTCGGTATGCTGCATCGGCATTTGCATACAAGTTTGCACCGATAGTTCAGAGATAGAAAAATCCCCTTGTTGTAAATAAGTTACAACAAGGGAATTATCTGATTTTTTGTATTTTAATTCGACGGTATAAAGTTGATTATCTGTTCGCCGTTGTCCGCAATATTGTCGATTGTGATTTTATCGTTTCTCATCGATTGTGTCGACCACGTTGGCACCGTCTCTGAATCCTGTAAATGTGATGTATGGCCTTTCAGAACTTGTGGAAAAAGTTTGTAGTTCATAATCCAAGACCTGAAATTCGGAAATCTGATAGTCTGCCATTGCTGTTTTTGAGAATGTAGTGTGTTACTATGTGAGTACACCATGCTTTGCTTGTACTTTCAGAAAGCGCACGAACCTGCCTTTCTTCTCCCGTTTGATTTCGTGGAACTGAAGGATGCCATAAACCGAATCGCGAGTGAGATTGTATTTCTTCATGGCCTCCTGTACGGTGTAGTATTCCGATGAGTTTTCTTCGGCAGTCTGTTTGGACAGGTCGAAATGAAGTTTGGAGTAGAATATCTGCCCATGCTCTTTCTTTGAGGGGATGTTGTTGCGATAGACATGCGAGCAAATGGCTACCCGTGTCATGCCATATTTTTCCTCAATATCTTCCGATGCAGAAATTTCTGAAGACCGTTTTCCCCAAACACACATGTTGAAAACAGCATTCGTTTACACATTGGTCTCTGATGAGGAAATCATATTCTCCAATATCAGTCTAATATACGAGTCCCTTTGGTCTCCTTGAAAATAGACATGATGTTCATTGAACTTCTTCTGTTTGCTGCTCAAATCCAATTCCGGGAAATCAACCCAATGCTTCACATCTTTCATCTCCGTGTTTGAGATAATATAGCTATTCAAGGTAATACTTGTATCGTGCAATCCCGGCTCTATATCATCACGGATAACTTTATACAACTGAATTTTGCTGCTGGCGAAGCCATTCAAATATGTAATACCCTTAGGATCAATAAACGACACATACTGATGCTCGCCTACGACAAGCCATACGATAAAATCAGGATAGAATCCACTATCATCAAAGAATCCAATACCTTTACGACTTTTGTTGCGAAGTAAATACAATGATTTACCTTCAAAAAAAGCAGGATTATTATCAAAGAACCGTTGTATATCACATACGAAATCACGTTCACCTTTGTTCAACGCTACAGGCCTCACTTCAATGAGATTGCCGATTTCCTTGTGTTTAAAGCTCGATTCATTCAGATACAGTAACGGCTGATACAGGTGTCCGGCTATACACAACGCTTCAAAATCGTTCGAATTTGCAATCCTGATTGATTTCGAGAAAGTACCTGCCGTCAATTCCTGTTTCAGCTTATTGATTGCCTTGCAGAAACCAGCTTCATCCTCATTCTTGAACAATTCCTTGTGTATAAGGACACGATATTCCTCTTCAAAATTAGGATGGCTGCTGTCAAGGTATGCAGTCTCCACATTTCGGCTCATCCAACGGCTTTTCGCATTGTTATACACCTTTTCCACATAGCCTTTTAACAGAGCGACAAGAATATCATGCCACATAGCCGTCTGGCTGCCAAAATCCGTAAACGACATCTGAGGTTCGGGAATAAACAGCGTGTACCAGCTGCTATCCAAGGCTATTTCCTTGATATCTTCGGAAGACACACACAGATTATACCAGCTACGTTCATTTTTGTAGTCTATTATGGCAAAGTATATCCTGTTCCAATCAACGAATGCAAGATGCTCCGGTGTCAATATTGCTTTATGCAAAGTGGTATTTGTCTCGTCAAGAATACTCTTGCGGCCCGCACTGCGCATCGCTTGTATTTTCGGATAATAATCAAGCGTAATAGGAGTATTACTCAGCATACCTGCTTTAATTATTACCTTCTCATCCTTCTTGAAATCACAGCCTTCTTTTATCTTCAGGTATTTCAACCGCTTTCCTCTGAGATTGGCAACGGGCAAAACAGGCAAATCAAACTCCTCCCAATCAGAGTCATTTGTCGGCAGGCCTTCATCTTCGAGGAACTGCTTGAACTGTTCCATATAATCGGCCTTAATACCAAAAATATTGAGCGTTTCAAGGTTATACATAAAACGCGGTTTACTTTCTGGCTGAAGAGAAGCGTCCAGAGCAGAAGAACGTTTCAGCGAGAACTTATAGCCTTTCAAACGTACACCTCGGCCAAATAACTGGATAATCTGACTCCCCTCCGACTTACCCACGTTGAGCAAGCCCATGGTAGAAACGCGCCACGACGACCATCCTTCCGTGAATTTCTTGCTACCTATGAGAATATTCAGACTACTGTCGGGCTTATTGATATTGGCAAAAAGCGACTTTTCGGTATACTCTTTACTCATTACGTTAAGTCCGACCTCCTCGCATTTCTTTGCCAACGTACCACTGTCTCCAACGTTGATGATGCCGAAGTATTCGCCATTGCCGATGCGCATACCTATCTCGCCGTCCTTACCTTTCAAGTTGTCAAGGTGCAAATGTGCTCCTGCAACCGAGCAATGGAACACCAGCCCCAGCATATCATTGTATATGTCTTCCGCCCCATGTTCCGGCAGGTTGCGCAAATAGGCAAACTGACGTGCAAAGACAGGATGCCCATACTTGTCAGTAAGCCCATCACTTCCATGCAAGAGATGATCTATATTGCCGATTGAAGCCTGTTTATCGGCAATGAACTGCTGAAAGAATTTCAGAATAAAGACAATGTCGCTGACTTCCTGTGACCCGATACTTTTATCAGCCGTCACCGAGCCACCTACAAACACGGCAAGAGGATTCTCCAAAAGGAATGGACGTAAATCAGCCCGATTGTCACGATACAAACGCTGTTGCTCGTAGAAGTTGAGCATACAAGCCGTCAGGTACATGATGAGCTGGTTGTCGCTAAGCGAACTGCCCCAATTGCTGTTCATGTTCAGAATCTGGTAGTCCTTACCATAGCCATCATTATAAAAATAGCGATAGCTGTAGTCGAAAAGCGTAGCCTTGCCATACTCGTGCAGCATCTCCAGACGTTTTGCAGCATTGCTGATCGCGGATATCGACTGACCGAAGGTGGCACTATACTCAAAAGAGAATCCGGTTTCACACAATTTGTCGCGTCTTTGTTTCCATGCATCACCGCCGGAACCTCGATGTCCTTCATCTACCAACACCAGGTTGTTGCCCTCAAAAAAGCCCACTGCCACCGTCTTGTCGCCATCGGTGTCTCCAAGTTTGGTAATTTCAAGAACATCAATGTCATGACCCGCAAACATCCCGCTGGCGGTGTTCTTGTTGAACACATCTGCTCCGATATTGCTCTTCCGGAACTCTTCAAGGTGCTGGTTTGTCAAGCCCTCATTAGGCGTAATCAGAATGATGCGATTAGGCTTCTGACGATATTTCCCGGCATAATGGCGATACTGCAACACATTTACATGCATGAGCAGTGTCTTACCCGAACCCGTAGCCGACCAGAAAGCCACCTTGTTAAGATCGGCTTCCGTGAAATCCGTCATGCCATGATAAGTTTTCGGATCGGCATTGAAACCAGATTGAAGATATGTGTTAATATCGGCAAGCAACTTCTTCTTGTCGCTGAAATATTTGTCGAGATATATCTCCGTGAATAACAGACTAAGATACTGGAAATATTTCCACCTGATCCGAGCTTCGCGTTTCTCGCTGATTGCCTTGGTGTGACGGAAAATATGCTCGTCATAAGCCAACAACATCTCCTCGGTCAGCTCGCTGGTTGCAAACAACCGCTGCACAAGCTCTTTGTGAAAGTACGACACATTGTTTTCGTCCCAACCTTCAAGAACGGGGTCTTTCAAATGTTCGCTAAGCGCTTCCAAACTGGAAGCACCAAACAGCGAGAGTAGATACCGATTGAGGACAAGCGAATTGCTCAGCTTGCCTTCAACCTGTAGTTGTCTTGTTTGTCTTTGTTTTCTTGGCATGGTGCTTCTCCGGTTTTAGCAATCCTCAAACATGCGTTTTGCAAACTCCTGCTCAGTGAGAACCACTTTCCATTGCTCTTCATCGGTGCGCAGATTCTCCAGGTTGTTGTCGCCGTTCACATAGATGCGGTCGAACTCCGTGTCGCGCGTAGAATAGCTCATACGACGGAAGAAATCGTTAAGCGCATCATTGTCCACCGTGTCGCAGTCACGCCAGATAACCAGTGTGCGTTCCCCGCGGCGGGTCACACCCTCGACCGTGCAAACCCCTTTCTTGGGATGGAGAATGCTCGTTACATTCAGACCGATAAGGTAGTTGAACGTTTCGATTACATCGATATTCTCTTCACGTGTTTCATTCTGCCGGATGATGCGCAGCTTCATATTCCACGGATTTCTAAACCACTGCATATTGAAAAGCGAATCGCGAGTCTCGATGTCGAGCATATAGCCAAGCATGTATCCGCCATAAAAGTCGACATTATCTTTGCTGATATTTGCCGGCTCTATGGTAAGGTTATTGAGCGTATCCTCGTACTGCTCCAAACGCATATATTTGAAAAAACCTCCTCCTTTCCACTGATAAAGGTTTGTTACACCAGAAGTATCACCATGCAGTGTATTTTTCAATCGTTTTAGCGGAATATCATCGAAATATTCATTAGCTTCAATATTTATAAACTTACGTTTTGATTTTAAAGCCACTGCTCCGGATGTAGCAGAACCAGCAAAATAGTCAAGTATAATATCGCCTTCACTTGTAGTGCATTCAAAAATCCGATTTACTAATTTTTCCGGTTTCTTCCCTTTTCTCAGTTGTACCCCACCCTCATTGTGAAGATCATTAGGCAACACATCATCCCAAATATCAGATATTTGTTCCACAGGAACAAAACCATCACCCATCCATTTTAGACGATCTTTATAAAAAAGAATAACCTTACCATTTATAACATAGTAATCATTTGCTTCGGTACGCTCCAAATGATAAATACGCGAAGGATTTTTTTGAGAATCTTTTTTTATTTCTATAGCTTTACTCCCAATGCTATTCTCATCTAATGTAGCTAATTGGATAATACCATCAGCGTTTTTAACAACATATTGTAAAAGCTCTTCTTCATATGCATCGCCCAGCACTTTTTTCAACTTGGACTTCTGAATCCCCTTATATTTTGCAAACTCTTCGAGTACAGTACTAAATTTCCATTTACTATAATCATCTTGAGGGTTAACAATCATGGTACCATAACGATTGTCATAACCCTTTGCTCTATATGCATTCTGCGGCTGCCATTTTGAGATATTATTGTTGTAAAGAATCACATTCTCACCAATATTTACAGGCCCAGGATTTATAACCTTGGCCCCTGTCAAGGACGCTCGTCGAACAGTTATATTAGCCTTCCTATTTATTCGGCCTAATTCTTTATCAAGCAATTCGGTAAGATGGTCAATCTCATTAATATCAATACTTGCAGCAAATGTACCTCCTGCTTGATAGAACGCTCTTGATGATTGAAGACGATTTTCAATAAAAGTCAACCAACTGCTTTCTTTTAAGCAATCCTTGTATGCAAAATCATCATCTCCCGTATTGTAAGGCGGGTCAATATACACACATTTTACGCGTCCTCTATACTTCTCCTGCAACAGTTCCAATGCCTGAAAGTTCTCGGAGTTGATGAGCAGGCCATCGCACTGCTCATCAATATTGTCGATAGAAGCGAGCAGAGTATTCCTGAACTCTGCCGTAAAGAATTTGGTATCGAGCACGAGGAAAGGATTTTCCTTGAGGAATTCCACCGACAGCGGCACGGTATAGGCCGCCGTGTGTCGCTGGTCGCGTTCAATCCCGTCAATCGCAAACAGACGCACCCACTCCTCGCGCTGTGCATCGTTGACAGCAATCTCGGCGTAGAGGCTTTCCGGTACACGGTCGAGCGTCATGCAATAGTTGGACTCTATGACAAATTTCTTTTTCAGCCACAGCCGTTTCTGATAGTTCTCCAATGAAGCCAGGAAGGTAATGAGCTTCATGCCCACCATCTTTATGGCCTTGATTACGGTGAGATGCTTCAGGAATTCGCCGGGAGTGCGCGCATTGATATCGTCGATAACCAGTATTTCATTCTTGATGTAGAAATCGAGCTCGCGGGAAAGGAAGCCCCCAAGGTCCTTATGAATGAAATAATCGAACGTGTTGCGGGCCACATAGTCATTCAAATGTTTCTGCAACAGGGTACGGGTGCGGTCGCTTTCGGTCGGACGCGGAGCCAGAACGGAAATAAACTCAGCAGGGATAGCGTTTTTGATTGCATCAAAAGCCGCCTCTACAAGCGCCTTTTGCTTGGTCGCCTTCGGGTACAGTTCGTAGGTGAAGTATATGTGCAGCGTATCACCGATAACCTCGATCGGCGTTTCCTTACAAAGAGCAAAACGACGCTCCATATTATTCTGAGCCACATTATTGTTTTGCTCAGTGGTAGCCTCACGCAGGGTAAACTCGCAGAATTTATCGCCATCGACAGCAAAACGGTAGTTGCGGAAATACTCGGCCGTCTTGATATAATACTGGTCGGCATTGGCCCAATACAGTTTCACCTCCTCGCCCTCGTAAGGTATGGCATATACGTCCTTCTTGTAACGGCGCTGAGAGACAAAGTCTCCACCATCATAATAGCGGCCAAAGAATATAGAAAGGTGTGAATATACCTCATTTTCAAGCTCTTCACTATTACCGCAACGGGCAATACGTTCCTTGAGCTCCTGGACTTTGGGGGCATTGTCGGGATTCATGCCCGCCTCCGTCAGCGTAGAAACCAACTTCGCCAGCTCCTTTTGCAGGGCTTCCGCATCATTGGAGGCATTCTCGCTGATAGCTTCGGCCACCTGCCGGCGCAAGTCATTGTTGAGATAGGATTCTATTTGGTCACGTTTCCTGTTCATGATGCGATAGATACCGAAATCCAGGTCTGCCTGGTCAAGCATCAGCACCTTCTTCATCGTAGCTATGAACTTATCAAATTGTGTTGCCATATTGTTTTTATTCCATTTTATTACTTTGTCGTTTATACTACCTGCCAAGCTATGGTAAACAGATGTTCCTCTTCGGCTGCTTTATCCAACGAACTGTCGATGGCAGCGATGAGAGCATCTCGACGTACTATTATCTCGTCCTCCAGAGAAAACAGTTCTTGACGTTTTTGTCGCTGGTTACGCTGAAGATTAATGATTTCCGTTTGCAACTGCCGACGGCGATGGTCGTCAGTCTCTTTTCGGAATTCCCGCTCACGTTCCTTTATTCGTTTCTTCACGTCACGCAGCTCCTCTTCGAGCGAGAAGGTCTGATCTTCAGCCCATTGTTCAATCTTGGCACTTTCTTCATCGATAAATTGCTTGTCGCGCAAAGCGATGCTTTCATTCAGTGCCTTTCGCTTCAAGGCCATCTCCGTCTGTAAATGAGTGTCATCCATAACGGGCAAAAAGTCCTTTGAGACATGGCCGCTAATTGACATCAATTTCTCAACGAAATCATCCGGCATGACACGGCCTTCGCTATCAACGGCTGTGGCAATGATACAGTCTTCATCATCCTTTGGCGAATGGTAGTGCACGATTTTAACAGCAAGAATTCCATATTTGCCAACCTCGTTTTCAATTACAGACATCTTTTCCGGAGAATCGGTATAGTCGAATACGATACCGACAGTGTCCGATGTATCCTGCCGTTTGGCCTTTGCAAGAAGATATTGCGCCAACGGATGCCCTACACGGTAGGTATAGGCATCTGAAATATCTTTACCCATACGGTATGGCCCTGTGGAGAATGGCTGCCCAGCGTCGGCAGGAGTCTGACGCAAGGTGAAGCTATATCGCTTGCTGTCAATTTTGTCTATGCTGCTGCCAAGCATACTTATAGTGAGCTGCCACAACAGTTGATAAAATTGACTCAGAGCTTGTTCATCGGCAGACTTGCGCACTTTGAGTTTATTGACCACGTCGCGATCAAAATTCTCGATGAGTCGAGTACGTGTTTTGTCAAGTACCTCCTCTATCTGCTGGCGCATTTCTTCCTGCAATCGGTCAAAGGCAGCGTCTATTTCCTCCGTGGTGCGACAAGTCTGGTAGATGTCAAGTACACGATGCTCGAAGTCGATGCCATCCATTGTACTCCCCAGTACTTCGTCGCTGCTACCGAATACGCCTTTGAACAAGTTATATTTCTGGTCAAGCAACTCATATACGCGCTGGTCGGCTCGATTGGCTTTATTGATGAAATTGACCACAACCACATCATTCTTCTGCCCATAACGATGACAGCGGCCTATGCGCTGTTCTACTCGTTGTGGATTCCATGGCAAGTCGAAATTTACCAGCAGCGAACAGAATTGTAAATTGATACCTTCGCTTGCCGCTTCGGTTGCTATCATTATCTGCGCCTCTTCCCGAAAATAATCCACAAGAGCCTGTCGTTTATCCGCTGTCAACGAGCCAGTTATACGAGACGTACCCGCATAGCGCTCTTTCCATGCTGCATATATCTCTTTTGATTTAGGGTCAGTATTACTCCCATTGAACAGCACTATACGCCCAGCATATCCATTTGCTTCAAGTAGTTGTTTCAGATATTGCTGGGTGCGATTGCTTTCTGTAAAGATAAGCGCTTTCTCAGGCTGCCCATTCTTCCGTTTATCCTCAAAGGCAATCTGCAAGGCTCGAAGCAAACATTCCCCCTTTGTATTCTCGGCAATACCAAGAGCAAGAGAGTGAATCTCTTTCAGATATTTTATCTCTGACCGAATTTCTTCAATCTCATCAGCCGAGTATGTACGCCTTCTCTCTTCTTTGTCCAATTCTTCATCGTTCTCATCGAGCCACTCGTCTTCATATTCCTCAAAATCCTCCATATCGCTGGAAAGCTCGTTCACAAGCACTGCATCGCGAGCTTCGTCAGAGGTATTATCCCCGACTATATTTTCCAAGCGTTCAATAATGGTTTGCAAGGTACCTGCAATGGCAAAAGTTGACGATGATAAAAGCTTGTGCAGAACAAGCGTGATAAGCGACCGCTGGCTGCGAGGCATACCAAAACATTCGTCCCGTTGCAAATATTCACTGACCATTTTACCCAAGGTCTGTTCGTCCTTACTTGGATAATATTCCTGCACCAAAGCCTTCCGCTCGGTATATTTCACGTATTCCTGGACGTCGCTTCGCAATGTGCGATGGATAATAGGCTGAATGCGCTCACGCAAATCTTTATATGTTGATTCCTTGCGAAGTTCGGTCTTACCATATCGAGCATTAAAGCTCTTAAGCCCCCCAAAATAGCCATCATCTATAATAGAAATAAGACCATACAGTTCTTGGACATTGTTCTGCAATGGTGTAGCCGTAAGTAACAATTTCTTGTAGTTTTTCAGCCCCTCCTTCAAGACAATGGCAGTCTTATTGCTTGATTTGTAAACATTACGGAGTTTATGCGCTTCGTCAAGGACTACCAAATCCCAGTTTACACGTTCAATGTGACGTATCTGTTTCTTTGCGAACTGGTAAGAGCAAATTACAATATGTTCTTTATCATCAAAAGGATTACTATATGTATCGGCAAGGATACGATTAAAATTCTTGGATTCCAGAATGACCGACGGGAGAAAAAACTTTTCCTCCAATTCCATACTCCACTGTTTTCGCAGTGTTGCCGGAGCAATGACAAGTATATGACGATGTCGCTCTGCCCACTGTTGTGAGATAACAAGCGCTGCTTCGATGGTTTTTCCAAGCCCTACTTCGTCAGCTAAAACAGCTCCCATACTCAACGGAGACTTGAAAGCAAAAAGCGCTGCATCCACCTGATGCGGATTCAAATCAACCTGAGCTTCAGCAAGTACACTCGTAAACTTATCTTCATCACTTGATGAGCGACGACGATCAAGTTGCCATGCAAGAAACTTTTGCTGATAGGCAGTAAGGGTTGGGATATTGTTAATTTTTGCCACAGTTTAAAATAACTAGTCCTCCTTAACGAGAGTTCGCATTGGTACATTAAGCACTTGGGCTATCCGGTCTAAAGTCTCAAGATTGGGTTGCAATCTATTGGCACAGTAAGCATTGACCGTACTGAAACTCTTACCAATTTGGGCCGCAAGCTCTTTCTGCGAGACATTCTTCTCAACAAGCACAACTTTAATCCTATTCAGTTTAGCTCCCATTCCTTTTCTGTATTTTGAATTCAAAGATACCATTTATTTTGCACAAACATAGCATCCAATTGCATATAATGCTAATTTATCGCTCAATAATAATAATCTTATATGCCTTTTATGTTTATTTAAAGGGCCTATCCATCATTGCAAACAAACGATTGGGGTAAATATTTGACATCTTTCTTTGGCTGCAAAAGGTGCGAATAAGCCAAGCTAAAGGCCAGGGAAAATGCAGCCTCACTCGACCCGCAAAATGGCAACTCGCAAGCCTGAAAATATCCATGAGTCTGACCGCGATTTTGCAGGCCCGCTTGGGGAAATAAACCCCGATATACCCTATCCTTGTGAACAGGGCATATCGGGTCCCGAAAGGGCGGTTTTGCTCTTTCTCCCTCTGTTTTTGAAGGAGGCGATGAAAAATCGCCAAGTATTCAGTTCCACACGATAGTGTCCAGACCGGTGGGGCCGTGCGTGTCTTTGACATGCACGGCCCCACCGGTCTGGATATTCGTAAGACGGGATTCCCGGAGTCATATGGCTCCGGGAATCCCGTCTTGTCGTCCAGCCGGTCATTTCAGTTTCCGGCCTTCCGAGAAAGCATCGGCCACTTTGGGGCCCACCGCCAGATAATCATTGTTGAACGGGTCGAAAATGATAGGAGCCACTTTCGCCGCGTCCACCTTACCGTCCGCACCGCATACCCGTTCATCCACGCTGACATTCACGATTGCTCCGCGCAGGATGCAGCTTTCGGGGTCGTAATCTTTCAGCCGGCACTCGACCGCGACCGCCAGCTCCTCAATCAACGGTGCATCCACAAACTCCGACTTCAAGGCATGAAAACCGGCACGGGCAAACTTATCGGGAACCTGATGGCCCGACACGAGTCCCACATAATCGCATGCAGTCACATGCGCCGCATCCGCCATGCTCACGGTAAAAGCACCCCGCCGCAGGATATTCTCGACGGTCTTGTGCCCTCCGCTCAGGCACATACTGATTTCGTTATGCTCGCTGATGCCACCCCATGCGGCATTCATCGCATCGGGCGTACCGTCTTCGCCGTATGTGGCGATGATGAACACCGGCTGCGGATAAGTCCAAGGCTTTACACCGAAATTTCTTCTCATACGTCTGTTCGTTTAAATTAAGTCCATTATCATCCATACCGTTCCGGTCACAATGGAAGCGTCTCCGGGTCCCGGAACTAAAAACCGTCTCTTCACTCCACCGGGGCCGGAAACCCGTAACGCATCCATACGGTTCCCTCGCCGACCTGTTTTACCGACCGGAGCTGCAGTTTGGTGGCCGGCCGCGCCGCATCGTCTATGCCGTCGAACACGGCCGTCATACCGGTGCGTCCGTCGATACCCGGTGCAACCATCAGGCTCACCTCATCGAGCAACCCGGCCGCAAGAAATGCCCCGTTGATGTTACCGCCACCGACAACGGCCAGCCGCTCGACCCCGAATGTCTCCCGAAGCATCTCCATCGCTTCCGGCAAATCGATACGCTCCTCTCCGACCGCAATCCACGAAATTCCCGCTCCGGCCAGCGTATCGAGGTACTCCGCCGCACACTTTTCGGAAGTTATCACCAACAGGGGCTGTCCGTCGAATTCGCCTGCGGGCCAACACAGGGAGCCGTGCGTATCTACGGCGACGAGATATCCCCCGGCCCGTCGTGCCACATGTACGGCCTGCCGGCCTATCGGTGCAGGTTCTTTTGCGACAAAAGGTTCCGCAGCCGCATAATGCAGCTGCATCGTCACCCGCCCCATCAACAACGAGGGACACCCGAGTTCGGCCAGCGCCTCGTAATACTCATCGCCCGATTCAATCTGCTCGGTCATGGCGCAGTCGATGCGCCCGTCCACGGATGCCATCATATGGCAAACGATGTAAGGTCTCATGCTTTCCCTGATTTTTTATCATTCCGCTTCCGCACAGCCGGAGCGCTCCTTTCGGACCGACGGCTGCATCCGTCAATCCATCTGCACCAATTCATACTGCTGGCTTCCCAGCCCTATCCGCTCGCCGTACTCCAGCGTATGCATGCCGTGACGGGAATCGATACGCTCGATGAGATGTATCTTCCCGTGGTCTTCGGAGGCACGTACCAGGTCGGTGCAGGCCTTGTCGAGCGCTATCGGGTCGAGCGAGGCGAGAATACCGATATCCCCCATCTGCGGGTCGGCAGGAGCAGCACTGCAGTCGCAGTCCACCGAAAGATTATTCGCTACGCTGATGTAGAGTATCCGTTCGCCGCAATGGTCGGCCACTGCCTTGGCCGCCTCGGCCATCGACTCCAGAAAGTCATCCTGCTCAGGCAGGTTGTTCCACACTTCGGCCACATCCCTGGTCCGGCCGGCAGAGTGTATCCACGCCTTGCCGGCCGACGAGGCGATACCGATGGACATGTTCTTGACGGCACCGCCAAAGCCGCCCATCGCATGCCCTTTGAAATGAGAGAGGATAATGACGAAATCGTAATCGGCAAAATGGGAGCCGACGAAATCCTCCTTCAGGTGTCTGCCGCCCTCCACGGGCAGAGCCATTTCACCGTCGGCATCCATGATATCCACTGGAGCAATTGCCGTGAAGCCATGTTCCTCAGCGGCCCTGCGATGCGCTTCCGTATCGGCACGACCTCCGCCGTAAGCCGTATTGCACTCTACTATCGTTCCGTTCACCCGCCGTACCAAATCCTCTATCAACGCAGGCTGCAAATAGTTGTGGCCGCCCGGTTCGCCCGTGGAGAGCTTCACGGCCACCTTGCCGGAGGCCTCCCGGCCGAGAACCTCATAAATCTTTACAAGATTCTCCGAGTTTATCTCTTCGAACATGTACACTTTCGGTACTCCGGCCGCTGCGGCCCCTCCTCCGGTACCCTGTGCACCGGCACATCCCGCTCCAGCCGCCGAGAATGCCAGGGCGGCCATTGCCATACAAACGCTCTTTTTCATATCCGTCTCTTTTAAATGGTTACTTGTCAGAAATTCATATTCACACCGGCCATGACCGTAGCACGGGGCATCGGGAAACCGGCCAATATCTCGTACCGCTGTGCCAGCAGGTTCTCGCCGCGTACCCAAACCGAAAGCCACTTCGCCGCACGGAACGAAGCTCGCAAGTTCCACAACACGAAATTCTCCGTCCGGTACTCCCCCTGTCCGGCGACTTTCACCTCGGTATAGAGTCCCGCCACATACTGGATTCCCGTCGATACGTCCCAGCGGCCATGCGTGAAGAGAGCCCCGGCATACAGTTTGTGTTCGGGGGCCGCCAGCACCGGCTGCTCCATGTGCAGGTAACTGTAATTGGCATCTACCGTCCATGCCGCTCCGATGCTGTACGCCGCCTGCACCTCCGCTCCGGCATTCCGGATGCGCCCCGTATTGACATTCATGGGACGTCCGTCCACCGGGACACGCATTATCAGATTGCCGCCGTCGATATAGAACACATTTACCCCGTACGACAGGCGGCCGCCCTGCATCTGCTGCGAGAATGCGAGTTCATAGCTCCATAGCCGTTCCGGTTTCAGGTCAGGGTTGGCCGGCCGGAACATATAGAGTTCGCGTATCGTCGGATAACGGAACCCTTTGGCCGCCGAAACCTTGAGCACCATGTGTCGGGGCAAGCTGAACGAGAACCCCGCCTGCGGCACCCACTCCGTTCCCACATGCGAGTGGCGGTCGAGACGCACTCCCGCATCGAACGTCAGCCACCGGACAATCTGCTGGCGGAAATCGACATAACCGGCCATCTCGTGCTCCGTCTTGTCCACGAGCGGTTCCCGCGGACCGCCGTCCGTCGGCTGGTTCCACGATTCGCCTCCGAACCGGAAGTAGTCTACCCCGACCGTCAGACGGTTTCCCCGGAACAGGCTCACGCTCTGGTACCACGAGACGCCCGCCATGTCGTCCCGCGAATTGAAGCGGTAGTCGAGCGGACTCTCCCCTTCGGCCGGATGGTATCCATCGTTCAGCCAGTGCCGGCCCCAGTTATAAAAGAGACTCAAGGCACCGGAAGTGCGGCCGTAATCGTTCGCCAGCGCAACGGAAGCCATGCCACGCGTCACCCGCTGGTCGGCATCGAGCAGCGGGTCGGAGACGGTACCCGGATTCGACGCATTGAAATGCGTGACATTCACATCGGCCCACACGTTCCAGTTTCCCGAAATCTCGTATCCGAATTTGGCATAACCGCCGTACTGCTCGAACCCCATGTCGGGACGGTGGCCGTCCGTCCGGTTATACGAACCGCTCACGATACTCGTAAACCGTCCACGGCGGACACGGTTGGTCACCTCCGTCTGGAGGGTATTATAGGAGCCGTAACCCGCCCCGACATGCGTCCTGACACCGTCCTCCTCCATCTTGCGCGTCACGATATTGACAACGCCCCCCATCGCATTGGAACCGTACAGCACGGAGGCCGGTCCGCGCAGCACCTCCACGCGCTCGGCCAGAAAGGACTGGCAGGCATCCGACACGGGGTGACCGAACAGCCCCATGTACTGCGGATGACCGTCTATCAGCACGAGCATACCCGTCGTAGGGACACCCTCCTGTGCAGGTCCTCCGATACCGCGTACCGACAACTGGCCGGCAGCGCCGCCCGACACGCCGTATCCCATCACGCCGCGGCCGGCAGCGAACAGCCCCGGTACCTGCTCCGTCAATACGGGCAGCAGCGAAGGTTCGTTGGCCCGCTCGACGGTCTGCCGTCCGACGACCGAAACGGTCATCGGCAGATGCCTTATGTCCGTCCGGTTGCGCGTTCCGGTCACCACCACCCGTTCGATTGCATGGGTCTCCCCCGCTGCGAGGGAATCCCGTACAGACAAGGACTCCTGCCCCGCAGCCATCGGCGACAGCAGACACAAGGTACCTATCAAAGGAATCAATCTTTTCATGCCAATCATTCTGAAATGCGTCTTTCCCCACGCCGGACACTCCGCAGTCTCTTTATCCGATACAAAATTACCCGCCTTTCCGGAAAAGAAATTACCCTGATTACCGTTTGTCATACCAAAATTACGGGAGGACGGTAAAATTAATATTGTCCTCCCGGCAGCCGGACCCCGTTTTTTGCCTATATTTACATACAAAGAACGACAGCATATGCCACAGAAAGAGACGGAACGTGCGGACGACCGCATCGACGAAGAGTTCTATGAAGAACTTTCGGAGGAGGAAATTCAAGACGAAATCGCCTCCCTGTACCGGCGACGGGGTTACATGGATGCCGAGACATTATGCAGAATCGACCGCGAGATACGGATAGCGGAACAGGTCCTACGCCGGAGGCTCGGAGGAGAAAACGACCGGCAGGAGGAATAAAAAACGGATGAAAAGCTTGTTTATCAAAAATTTTTACATTCCTTTGCAGGGTATTATTTTTTTATTTTAAACATTTTCAAATGAAAGGTACAGTCAAATGGTTCGATACTGCCAAAGGTTATGGCTTTATCACCACTGAAGCCGGCGGTGACATCTTCGTTCACTACACCGGAATCAACAAACAGGGTTTTCGCGGCCTCGAAGAGGGACAGAACGTCGAATTCGAAGTAGGCGAAGGCAAAAGGGGCGAACAGGCCGTCAACGTAAATGTAATTGGATAATGTTAGTTATATAGCATATATATAAGTAATTTACCGTTTTACACGAAGTTCCGCACGGCTCCGCAGAAATCTGCGGAGCCGTCGTTTTTTCAAAAAAAGCAGATATCGCCGCTCCTTCCGTCCCCTGCCGGGCCGTCACGCCGTCCGCTCCTCGAAGACCATGAAACGATTATTCTTTTTCCGAAAACCTCTTTTTCTTATTTTTGTGTTCTCAAAACGGGACAGTTTCCATACACACATGAAATCTTCTCAGTCGAACGTGTACGAGCCCGAACCGGCTACCGCTCTCTTCCGAAGCCGAACGACGGCAAAAGAGACCGAATCCACTTCGACGATGCACAATACCCGCAGGAATCTTTCCTGCCAAATGCCAACGATTCCCGCAGGCCACCTACTCCGTCCACTTCGGAACCGGACACCGTACCCGAGCCGATTCATCAAATCCGAAACGGCAACCTCCCCATACCATCCGTCCCGGTAGTAATGCGACAACTATTCCGAATAGGAACAAAAACGATAAGACCATGAAAAAAACGTTACTCTTCCTTTCGCTCGCTTTCCTGATATACGGCAAGGCGTCTGCCCAAAAAGACGATGCTCCCTATGCCGCTTTCAGTTTCGGCCTGTTTCCCCCACTGTGCACGAACGGTACACAGGCCGCCGAATACACGAACGGCGCATCTGTCAACCTGCTGATAGGCAATTCGAGAAACGAAGAGAATCTGGTCGTTTCCGGATTGTGCAGCCTCATCTCCGAACGGGCTACCGGCGTACAGATAGCAGGTATCTCCAATTACATCGGCCATGAAGGCAAGGGCCTGGTCCTCGCAGGACTGACGAACATCACACGGGAGAGTTACACGGGCATGCAACTCTCCGGCATGGTAAACCGTTCCGGAGAACACAGCCGGGGTGTCATGGTCAGCGGACTGTTCAACAGTACCAAAGGGCGTTTTAAAGGACTCCAGTTCACGGGAATGTGCAACATCGCCGACGGCTTCAAGGGAATGCAATTCTCCGGACTTGTCAATTATTCGGGCGACAACAGCAAGGGCGTCATGTTCGGCGGGCTGAGCAACAGTACGAAAGGCCGTTTTAAAGGAGTACAATTCGCAGGACTGCTGAATACGGCCGGGAACGTAAAAGGAGTCCAGTTTGCCGGATTGCTCAACACCGCAAAAGATGTGAAAGGAGTGCAATTCGCCGGGTTGGTCAATGTAGCAGAAGAAGTGACGGGCGTCCAGTTCGCTGCACTGGTCAACGTGGCCGAAGAGAGCGATTTTCCCATCGGTATCATCAATATCATCAAAGAGGGAGAAAAAGGCATCGCCCTGACCTACGACATGCTGGGAAATGCGGTCGTATCGTTCCGTTCCGGCGGTAAATATACTTACGGTATCCTGGGCGTCGGCTACAACCACAAAGCCGACGGCAACGGAATAACGACGGAAGCGGGATACGGCATCCACATCCCGGTCTGCAAATGGTTCGAGCTGAACAACGAATTCAAAGCGACGACCATCGGGGCCTCGTCGTCCCTACCCGTCCTCAATTTCGGTTACCTTTTCGCTCCCTCTTTCCGCATCGGAAAACACTATAACCTGTTCGGCGGCGTCAGCTTCAACTACATGATGTCCCAGGAAACGGACAATATCGGCCTGTTCCCCGAAACCCACCTCTGGACCGGTCACACAGAGAAGCTACTGCAACAGACCTATATCAGTTATCAGGCAGGTTTCCAATTCATCTTCTGACACGCAGGAGGCCGTTCCGCGGAACGGCCTCGACCGGATATCCCAGGTCTGCCACCCGGAGTCCGACGACCGTGCCCGAGACCTGCCCAAAACGAAACGACGGCCATGGGCCGCAAACGCCGCCCGTTTCGGACCTTACCTGCCCGCAGCAACGAAACCGACACACTGCCGCCACCGACGGACCAACGCAAGAGAAGCGATTCGCCGACCTCAACCGCCCCGATATATTATCCTACGGTACGAGCTGCCGATAAAACGGCTGAGACCGGTTCGGTAAATTTTCGTACCTTTACCCATACCGAAACGACATACCATGGATATTCTCGAACTCCGCACCTACTGCCTCTCCTTTCCGGAAAGCGAAGAGACCACTCCTTTCGACGAAACCACGCTCGTCTACAAGGTTGCCGGCAAGATGTTCGCCATGACGGACATGATTCATGCCGACCACGTGACGCTCAAATGCGACCCGTCGCTCGCACTCGACCTGCGGGAAGAGTACCCCGACATCGACGCGGCCTACCACATGAACAAGAGACACTGGAACTCCGTCCGGCTCGACGGCGACCTGCCCGCGACCTTCATCCGGAAGATGGTACGCGACTCCTACCTGCTGGTCATCGGCGGCATGCCCCGCCAGCCAAGAGAACGGCTGACAAAGCAATTCATCGAAGCGGAAAACGAACTGAACCGATAACTACGGCAACCGTCATTCCTCCTCCCCTACATCGACGGAATTTCCCGGCCCTGTCTGCGGACCTCCATTCCCGAATCGAACCGGAGACGGCACATCCCCCCGCCCGCAATACCGACCGGCCATCCCCACCGGCAGGGATTACCTTGCCGCAGGACGCCGAGGCGGCAACACCGCAGTCAACGGACGGTTCCGTGTACTTCCACCCAGCGGGTAAGTTCCACGAATTCCGCGACGGAAAGCGTTTCGGCACGGCGTGTAAACCACGGATGTTCCGCTCCCCCAAAATCGCCGAATACGGCTTTCAGGGGATTTTTCAGCATCTTGCGCCGCTGCGAGAAGGCCGCCTTCACTACCCGGACGAACAGCGCCTCATCGCATCCGAGCGCCCGGGTTCCGTTGCGGCGTAGGCGGATGACCGCACTCTTGACCTTGGGAGGAGGATTGAAAACATGCTCGTGCACCGTGAAAAGGTACTCAATATCATACCACGCCTGCAGCAACACGCTCAGGATGCCGTAATCGCGGCTGCCGGGCGGCTCCGCCAGTCGAACGGCCACCTCTTTCTGTACCATGCCCACGCTTTCGGGCACCAGGTCACGGTTTTCGAGTATCTTGAAGAATATTTGCGACGAAATATTATAGGGAAAATTGCCGATGACCTTCACCCCGCCGGGAAACATCTCCCGCAGGGGCATCCGCAGGAAATCCCCGTCATAAAGCCGGGGAGCGAAAGCAGGAAACCGGCTGTGCAGAAAGCCGATGCTTTCACCGTCCACTTCGGCGCCGTAGAGCGTAATATCGGTACGCTCCAGCAGAAACTGCGTCAGCATTCCCGTTCCGCACCCCACCTCCAGTACATCGCCTCCTCCGGAGAGCGCTCCGGCTATCTTGCGCGCTATGTTTTCGTCCGTCAGGAAATGCTGCCCCAACGCCTTCTTCGCCCTTACTTCCTGCATAATCTCTCTGCAACTTCCGAGGGGCAAAGCTACTCATTCCGCCAGTCATACGCAACCCGTACCCTGCCGGGACGAGACGAAAAAGGGAGAGGCGCACCGATACGCCTCTCCCCATGACGAAGGATTGTTCGCAACGAACTACTCTATCGGTTTGAGTTTTACGGTGAAGTGACGCATCAGCGGAGCCTCCCATACGATTTCGACACCGTGGGTAATCTCGTCGCGGCGGTCGTACACGTTCTTCAGCGCAGCGGCAATCACCTTCATGTGGTTGTCCGTATAGACGCGGCGTGCCACGCAGATGCGGACGAAGTCGTTGCCGCCGAAACGGTTCTCGCGCGTAATGGGGTCGCGGTCGGCCAGAATATAGCCTATCTCGCAGCCACGGATACCGGCTTCCTTGTAAAGCTCGATGGTCAGTGTCTGTGCGGGGAACTCCTCCTTCGGAATCTTCGTGAGCACCTTGGAGGCATCGACGAAGATAGCGTGACCGCCTACGGGACGCTGATAAGGAATACCGTACTCATCGAGCAGCGACGCGAGATACTGTACCTGACGGATACGGGTATCGAGGTTGTCGAACTCGGTATTCTCGTCGAGACCTACTGCAAGCGCGGCCATGTCGCGGCCGTTCATACCGCCGTAGGTAAGATAACCTTCAAAGGGAATGCAGAATTTCTTCGCAGCCTCATACCAGTCTTCCCAGCGCGTAGCGATGAAACCGCCCATGTTCACGAGGCCGTCTTTTTTGGCCGACATGGTCATTCCGTCGGCGAGGGCAAACATTTCGCGGCAAATTTCCTTGATGGTCTTGTCGGCATAACCCTCCTCGCGGGTCTTGATGAAGTATGCGTTCTCGGCGAAACGGGCGGAGTCGAAGAGGACACGCTTGTTGTATTTGTCGGCGATAGCGCGGACTTCGCGAAGGTTCTGCATCGAAACGGGCTGACCTCCTGCGGTGTTGTTGGTTATCGTAACGATGATGAAAGGCACCTTGTCATGATACTCTTCCAGCGCCTTTTCCAGCTTCTTCGGGTCTACGTTGCCCTTGAAGGGAACCTCGAGCTGCGTATTCTTGGCCTCGTCCACCGTGCAGTCCAAAGCCATGGCCCGGCGGCTTTCGATATGACCTTTGGTCGTGTCGAAGTGGGAGTTGCCGGGTACTACATCGCCCTCTTTCACGAGTGCGGAGAAGAGCACGTTCTCGGCTGCACGGCCCTGGTGTGTCGGAATAACATACTCGAAGCCCGTAATGCGGGTAATGGTATCCTTCAGTTCATAGAAAGAACGTGCACCGGCATAGGATTCGTCGCCCATCATCAGCGCAGCCCACTGGCGGTCGCTCATGGCGCCCGTACCGGAGTCGGTCAGACCGTCGATATAAACCTGGTCGGCCTTGAGCTGGAACACGTTGTAGTTCGCCTCTTTAATCCACTGCTCGCGCTCTGCGCGGGTACTTTTGCGGATGGGTTCAACCATCTTGATTTTCCACGATTCTGCAAATGGTAATTCCATAGCTGTACTTTTTAAGTTTATGTAAGTTTGCGTATCTTTTGCGTGATAAAATTTTAATGCGCCAGCACAAATTTGAAAAATTTTTCTTATTCGTGCAAGTGTCCCCGAAAAAATAATTTTCACGTAACACTTTGGTCTATCATACTTTATACTGTGTGTTCAAAAACGGAATGCAACCATTTCGATGCGTTGAAAAACGGAATTGTTTGTGTTATTAAGGAAACAGCTCCAAACATATAACAACACGAGGCCCCCTGACGGAGGACCTCGATACCGCAAAGACCGTTGGCTGAAACACCCACCATTCGCCCACTAAAATATTCCCATCACCTCTTCCGGCAATATAAACGGCCCCGCCCACATGCACGTAAGCAAATCCAAACGACCGTTGCCAGGAACAACATAATATATCCATGGTTGTTCTCAAATTACACTTGTGGCCCACAGGAAATACACAACATCCTCTTCCGATATCACATACTGTAACCGTCGGGGTTGCCGCTAAGCGGCAACCCCGACGGTTACATATCCAATTAACAATAAAGAGAAGACACGACCGGAAACGAACCGGCTCAGTTCCCCTGTTCGCAAATGAATTTGATGCGCACGAGGCGAACTTCCTCTTCCGTAAAATCCGACCCGAGTTCCCGGATGGCCTCGTCCACACTGTCGCTCTCGGCATCCTCCTTAAAATACAGGTATATCTCTTCAGCTTTGTCTTCGTCTATCGTCTGCTCGATGTAGTAGTTGATATTGAGCTTCGTACCGGAATTGACAATAGCCTCTATCTCCGTCAGCAACTCGTCGAAATCGAGGTCGCGGGCCCGGGCGATATCCTCGAAATCCATCTTGCGGTCGATGCTCTGGATGACGAAGACCTTGTTCCCGCTCTTGTTGACCACGCTCTTGACCACCATGTCCTGCGGCCGGACAATATCCTTCTCCTCGACATACCGTTTAATCAGTTTCACGAACTCGGCCCCGAACTTCCGTGCCTTGCCGGCTCCGACCCCCGTGATGTTCTGCATCTCCTCGATGGTCACCGGATACTGTATCGACATATCCTCCAACGAAGGGTCTTGGAATACGACGAAAGGCGGCAGTCCGTGCTGCTTGGCCACCTTCTTGCGCAAATCCTTGAGCATGGCGAAAAGTTCGGCGTCGGCCACCCCTTCGCCGCGCCCGCCGGCGGGTGCAGCTGCATCCTCGCCCTCTTCCCCGTCGTAATCGTGGTCGAGGGTGATATAGATATCGTAAGGCTTTTCGAGGTACTTCTCACCCGCATCGTTCACCGACAGCAGACCATAATTCTCGATATTCTTGTCCACCAGACCGAGGATGAGCGCCTGCCGTATCACAGCCCCCCAGAAGCGGTCGTCGTGATTGGACCCGGCCCCGAACCATTCGCTCTCGTTGTGTCCGTACGACTTTATCATGGCGGTCGTCCGGCCTACGAGGACGTTCACGAGATAGTCCATCTTGAACTTGGGGCCTATCGCCTTGAGCGCCTCCAGCATCACCAGCGTCTCTTCGCGTGCCTTCACCTTGGGCCGCGGATTCACGCAATTGTCGCAGCTTCCGCAGTTATCCTCTCCGTACTCCTCGCCGAAGTAGTGCAGCAGCGTCTTGCGGCGGCACATGGAACTTTCGGCATACGACACGGTCTCCATCAGCAGCAGCTTGCCTATCTCCTGCTCGGCTATCGGCTTGCCCTGCATGAACTTTTCGAGCTTCTGAATATCCTTGTAGCTGTAAAAGGTGATGCAGCGGCCCTCGCCGCCGTCGCGGCCCGCACGCCCCGTCTCCTGGTAATACCCCTCCAGGCTCTTGGGAATATCGTAATGGATGACGAAACGGACGTCGGGTTTGTCGATACCCATACCGAAAGCTATCGTCGCCACGATGACATCGGCTTCCTCCATCAGGAAGGCATCCTGATTCCGCGCCCGTGTGGCGGCATCCATTCCCGCATGGTACGGCAGGGCCTTGATGCCGTTGGCGACGAGCAGTTCGGCCAGCTCCTCGACCTTCTTGCGGCTGAGACAGTAGATGATGCCCGACTTCCCTTCGTTCTGTTTGATATACTTGATAATTTCGCGGGCGACGTCGATTTTCGGACGTATCTCGTAAAACAGATTGGGACGGTTGAATGACGATTTGAACACCGCCGCATCGAGCATTCCGAGGTTCTTCTGAATATCGAGCTGCACCTTCGGCGTGGCCGTCGCAGTAAGGGCAATCAGCGGTGCACGGCCGATGTCGTTCATGATAGGACGGATGCGTCGGTACTCCGGACGGAAATCATGCCCCCACTCCGAAATGCAGTGCGCCTCGTCGATGGCGTAGAACGAAATCTTTATCTTCCTCAGGAAAGAGATATTCTCCTCCTTCGTCAGCGATTCGGGAGCGAAATAGAGCAGTTTGGTCTTGCCGGCCAACACATCTTCCCGCACCTGATTGATGGCCGATTTATTGAGGGAGGAGTTGAGGAAATGGGCGATACCCTCGTGCTGGCTAAAAGTGCGCATGGCATCCACCTGATTCTTCATAAGGGCGATAAGCGGGGAAATCACTATCGCCACCCCCTCCATGAGGAGAGCAGGCAGCTGATAGCAAAGGCTTTTGCCTCCGCCCGTAGGCATCAGCACGAAAGTATCCCGGCCCGCAAGTACGTTGCGTATGACCGCTTCCTGATTTCCCTTAAACGCAGCAAAACCGAAATACTCCTTCAGTTTTTGGTGCAGCATGTCATGCAAATTGTCCATCTTCCTCTCTTCTTTCTTCTTCCCTATATTCCCGGCGCAGGGTAACCGTCCCCGCACGACGAGCCGAAACGGCTTCCATGCAAGCTAAAATGCCGAAATCATGCGTCCCCCAGGAATAAAACACCCCGAAAGACGTTACGATATAAAACGCACGAAATGACCTGACGATTATCCCCAACATTCTTTCGCAACATAAAGATAGAACTTTTTCTAATATTTGACTAACTTTGTAGAAAAGTTTTTTAAAAAAATGAGGCTTTACACCACCGGACTCGTCAAAAAATATAAGACGCGCACCGTCGTCAATCAGGTGTCCATCGACGTCAATCAGGGGGAGATAGTCGGTCTGCTGGGCCCGAACGGTGCCGGAAAGACCACTACCTTCTACATGATAGTAGGGCTCATCAAGCCCAACGACGGACAAATATTCCTCGAAGGCGAAGAGCGGACGGAAGAGATAACCAAACTGCCGGTGTACAAGCGCGCACAGATGGGTGTAGGCTACCTCGCACAGGAAGCATCGGTCTTCCGCCACCTCAGCGTCGAGGACAACATCCGGTCGGTACTCGAAATGACCGACTACTCCAAGGAGTATCAGCGCGAACGGGTGGAAAACCTCATCGAGGAGTTCAGCCTGCAGAAAGTACGCAAAAGCAAGGGTATCCAACTGTCGGGCGGTGAACGGCGCCGTACCGAAATAGCACGGGCAGTGGCCATCAATCCCAAGTTCATCCTGCTCGACGAACCTTTCGCGGGCGTGGACCCCATCGCCGTGGAAGATATCCAAAGCATCGTGCGGACGCTCAAGGACAAGAACATCGGCGTCATCATCACCGACCACAATGTACACGAAACGCTCTCCATTACCGACCGTACCTACCTGCTTTTCGAAGGGCGCGTCCTGAAGACCGGTACGGCCGAAGACCTGGCGAACGATGAACAGGTGCGCAAGGTCTATCTCGGGCAGGACTTCAAACTCAGATAAACATCTCTGCGGATATCCACCAGCCGACGGTTCTCCGGACCGTCGCTTTTCTGAAATACTTTTATGGAGAAGACTATTCATCCGTCGCAGGTTTCGGGAGAGGTCAGACCGCCGTGCTCCAAAAGCTACGCCCAGCGCGCGCTGGCCGCGGCACTCCTCTCCGACGGAGAGACGACGCTCAGCAACATCGAGCTCTGCGACGATACGCGCTACGCCATGAACGTCATCACGGGACTGGGCGCTTCCGTCCGGCAGACCGGCCCTACGGAATATGTCATCAGAGGGGGGCTCGCTCCCATAACCGACACCATCAATACGGGCGAATCGGGGCTCGCCACGCGGCTCTTCACCCCCATCGCAGCCCTCTGCGACAGGCGCATGACCATCACCGGCACAGGCACCATGCTCCGCAGGCCGATAGGCATGATGATAGACCCGCTACGGAACCTCGGCGTACAGGTCAGGTCCAACGGTTACCTTCCCATTACGGTGCAGGGACCGCTCAGGGGCGGTGAAACCGATGTCGAGGCCTACGTCAGTTCGCAGTTCCTCACCGGGCTGCTCATGTCGCTGCCCCTTGCGGAGGGCGATACCATTCTCCATGTGGAACAGCCCAACAGTCTGCCCTACCTTGCCGTCACCGTAGACCTCGCCTCGAAATTCAGGATACGGATGGAACACAACGGCTTCCGGGAGTTCTTCATTCCCGGAGGCCAGCATTACCACCCTGCAAAACTCCACATCGAAGGCGACTGGAGCAGCGCTGCCTTCATGCTCGTAGCGGGGGCGATAGCAGGCGAAGTCACGGCCAAACGGATGAACACGCTCTCGCTCCAGGCCGACCTGGCCATCATCCAGGCGCTTACCGAAGCGGGAGCGGTCATCATCACCACACCGGACGAGATAACAGTACGCAAACGGGAACTGACCGGTTTCGACTTCGACGCCACGCAACGGCCCGACCTCTTCCCCATTCTGGCAGTCCTCGGCGCCAACTGCGAAGGAACAACGCATATCCGGGGCGTGAACCGGCTGGTCTACAAGGAGAGCAACCGGGCCGAGGCAATCGTCTCCGAATACACGAAACTCGGCATGGACGTCGCACTGGAAGACGATGTCATGACGGTACGGGGCGGCAGCCTGTCGGGTGGAACCATAGACAGCTGCAACGACCACCGGATAGCCATGGCAGCGGCCATAGCCGCCCTCGCCGCATCGGGTCCCGTCACAATCACCAACGCACAGGCAGTCACCAAATCTTACCCGCGGTTCTGGGACGACCTCGATTCCATCATACGAACAAAAGCATGAACAGTTTCGGGCACAGTTTCAGAATAACCCTTTTCGGAGAGTCGCACGGCCCCGCGATAGGCGTCACGATAGACGGAATGCCTGCCGGCATTCCCTTCTCGGAGCAGGACCTCGCTCCCGACCTCGCACGCCGCCGCAGTACGGGGACGGCAGGCACTACGCCCCGGCGCGAACCCGACCTGCCGGAAATCGTATCGGGCATCTACAACGGACACACGGACGGCACCCCGCTGACCATCCTGTTCCGGAATGCAAACACGAGACCGCACGATTATGCCGCCTTCGTCCGTCATCCCCGTCCGTCACATGCCGACCTCGTCGCTTTCCGCAAATACGGCGGCTTCAATCATCCCGGAGGCGGAGGCATGTTCTCCGGCCGGATGACCGTCGCATTGGTCGCAGCCGGAGCCGCAGCCAAAAAGCTGCTCCCCGGTGTCCGGTTCTCCACACGGCTCACCGAAATCGACGGCATGACCGACAGCGGCAGTTTCGAACGAATCCTGAACGACCTGCGCCTGGCCGGCGATACGGCCGGCGGAGTCGTCGAAATCCGGGCACAGGGCGTCGCCGCCGGAACGGGTGAACCTTTCTTCGATTCGATAGAAAGTACCGCTGCTCACCTAATTTTTTCCATACCGGGTGTCAAAGGAATAGAGTTCGGAGCCGGATTCGCCGCTGCCCGCAGCCGGGGGAGCCACAACAACGACCTTATCGCGGACCGTCATGGCACGACCGCAACCAACAACGACGGAGGGATAAACGGAGGCCTCGCCAACGGAAATGAAATCGTCCTGAGAGTCGGGTTCAAGCCGGCCCCGAGCATCGCACAGCCGCAGGAGACCTTCGATTTCACGGCAGGACACCCCACCCCGCTGGTCATTCCGGGCCGGCACGACGTCTGCATCGCACTGCGCGGAGCCGTAGCTGCGGAAGCCGCCCTCGCCATTGCGCTCGCCGACCTCGTCCTGAGGGCGGGAAATGCAGCCGTCTGACAGGAGCCGCAAGGAGACACACCGGGTAATGCCGGATATTCCTCCGATTGGATACCGTATCTATCCGAGCTTCGCACCAACAGACCCTATTTCACAAATATAGCAATACCAACCAAATACATCTACCATACTGCAACACACAATCCGTATTCCACTCATTGGTCGCAGGAGCTGACAAACGAAAACCCTCTTCCAAAGAATCGGAGAATACTTTGCATTTCAATTATATTTGTATAAATTTGCGGGCTGATAATGGAAATGAAGCTGCTCGACGCATACGATATCCCATGGAAAGGGCTTTCGAACGGATGCCATGATTTCGATTTCGAAATCGACGACCGTTTTTTCGGCGAGTTCGGAGACTCGGGCATTCAGGGCGGCCGAATGAAGGCGGAAGTCCGCATGGAGAAATCCGCCGCGATGCTCCTGTTGCACGTCACCATCGAAGGCGAGGTCTCCGTGGAGTGCGACAGATGCCTGGGCGACCTCCGGCTGCCGGTGAATTATACAGGCGACTTGACGGTCAAGTTCTCCGACGAGACGGAGGATTACGACGGGGAGGTCATGTGGCTGAATCCGGCGGAGGAGAAGGTACCGCTGGCACAATATATATATGAAAGCATCGTACTGAGCCTGCCCTACCGGAAAGTGCACGGCACCGGTCCCGACGGAGAGCCGCTTTGCGACAAGGAGATGCTTGCCCGTTTCAGGATAATCAGTCAGGCGGAGTTCGACGCTTTGGAGACGGAACAGCACAGCCTGGCCGATACCGACGAAGGCGGCAAACTGCAGCAGCTCATGCAGGAACTTGAAAAAGGAGAAGACAAAGAATAAAACATTAAGCAACCAAATATAAATTACATAAAATGGCACATCCTAAACACAAAGTATCCTCGACGAGGCGCGATAAGAGAAGAACCCACTATACGGCAGCAACCCCGACGGTTGCGGTATGCTCCAACTGCGGTGCAGCGGTACAGTACCACAGGGTTTGTCCCGAATGCGGTTTCTATCGCGGCAAACTCGCCATCGAGAAAAAGGCGGAATAACACGCCTGCGGCATCTGTTCAACGGTCATTCCCATGTTGAAAATCGGTATTGATGCAATGGGGGGCGATTATGCGCCCCACGTTGTCGTGGAAGGAGCGCTTATGGCCCTCCGGCATATCGACAGCGACAGCAGGCTGGTTCTTTTCGGCGATGAAGGAGAAATAAGGAGAGTGATGGAAGAGCACGGCGCTCCGTCCGACACTTTCGATATCGTCCACACCACCGAAGTTATCACCATGGACGACCATCCGGCCAAAGCCTACAACCAGAAGACCGATTCCAGCATCCGGGTTGGCTACAAATACCTGAAAGAGGGAAAAATAGACGGTTTCGCAAGTGCGGGTGCCACGGGGGCGATGCTCGTGGGGGCGATGTATTCCGCCGAAACGATACGCGGCGTCATCCGTCCGGCCATCTCGGCGCTCATATCCACACTCGACGGCGGGAGTTTCCTGCTGCTGGATGTGGGATTGAACGTGGACTGCAAACCCGACGTACTCGACCAGTACGGACTGATAGGCAGTGCATATGCCGAAGCCGTCCTGGCGAAAGCCAATCCGAGAGTGGCTCTGCTCAATATCGGCGAAGAGAGCGAAAAGGGGAACCTCACTACCAAGGCGGCCTACGAACTGATGGCCGACAACGGCTGTTACAACTTCGTGGGCAACATCGAAGCCAACGAAATCTTCACCGGCCGCAAGGCGGACGTGGTGGTATGCGACGGTTTCGTAGGCAACACGATACTGAAACAGACCGAAGGCTTCTATGAACTGGCCCGCATGCGCGGCATCAACGACGACTATATCGACAAGCTCAACTATGAATTCGTCGGAGGTACTGCCGTACTGGGTATCAATGCGGTTGTTCTGATAGGTCACGGCCGTTCGTCGGCTTTGGCCATACAGAACATGGTCCGCCAGACCGAGAAAACGGTCAAAAGCGGACTCGTTAATAAGTTACAGGACACATTTCGTAATTTCTGATGAAGAAAATTACTGCTGCAATCACAGGAGTCGGAGCCTACCTTCCCGAATATATACTCGACAACTTCGAGCTCAGCAAGATGGTAGACACCTCCGACGAATGGATAATGACAAGGGTCGGCATCAAGACCCGGCGAATCCTGAAGGGAGAAGGGCTCGGAACGTCGTACATGACCGAGAAGGCGGTGAACGACCTGTTGGAAAAGACCAACACCGACCCGCTCGATATCGACATGATAATATGCGCTACGGTCACGCCGGACATGTTCTTCCCCTCGACAGCCAACCTGACGGCTGCCAAATGCGGGCTCAAGAACGCCTTCGGTTTCGATATTCTCGCAGCCTGCAGCGGATTTATCTTTGCCCTCGTCACGGCAGCCCAATATATCGAAACGGGCCGAAACAAGAAAGTCATCGTGGTGGGCGGAGACAAGATGTCCTCGATAATCGACCCGACCGACCGGGCTACCCTGCCCCTTTTCGGCGACGGTGCAGCGGCAGTACTCCTTGAACCCAACACAGAAGGATACGGCCTCATCGACTCCATCACCCGAAGCGACGGCAACGGGGGCAAGCATCTCTACATGAAAGCGGGCGGCTCGGCCTATCCTGCCACAGAAGAGACCGTGCGCAACCGCTGGCACTATGCCCATCAGGACGGGCAGAGCGTATTCAAGGCGGCAGTCACCAACATGTCCGATGTCACGGTAGAGATAATGAGACGAAACAATCTCATGGCAAAGGACATACGGTATCTCGTGCCGCACCAGGCCAACCTCCGTATCATTGATGCCGTAGCCAAACGGATAGGATTGCCGCGGGAGAAATGCATGCTCATCATCGAAAAGTACGGCAACACGACCGCAGCGACCATACCGCTCTGCCTGTGGGACTACGAAAGCAGACTCGCAAAGGGAGACAACCTGATTCTTGCCTCGTTCGGAGGCGGATTCACGTGGGGGTCGATATACCTGAAATGGGCCTACGACGGCGGGGATTTCTCCAAATAAACGTGTTGGCAGATAACTAAAAAACACTATCTTTGCAGTGCCCTTTCCCGCTGGACGGCAGGGAAGGCCCGGAGAGATACAACGGTTCCATAGTTCAACGGATAGAACGACAGTTTCCTAAACTGTAAATCCAGGTTCGATTCCTGGTGGGACTACGAAATTGCATTCGCAATACTTGTACGCAAGCTACGGTTGAATGTATAGCCATCTATCAGAGGGGTAAGTAAATAATACTTATCCCTCTGGTCTTTCAGTAACCGCTTCCAGATGCCGGTACCGTATTCCATCCGACGCGGGACAGCCCTCTTCACGACCGACAATGCGGCCATACCCAGTTCGGATGCCACTCTGTCATAATGGAATGTACCGCTTCTCCGGGGTGCGTCAACGCCCCCCTCTCTGCGCGTCGAAAAGGCAACTTCACGCATATCGGCCCGTCTCTTCCCCGCTGACCGCACGGCAACCTGCCGCCTCATAAGTTCTCCGCCCCTGCAAGGCAACGGGCACGCGGACGGTTCCGGCAATCGAAGAGAAGCGGCGGCTATCGGCACAGACTGCGAATCCATCCTGCTGCCCGGACTTCGTGCAGTAACAGAGCGCTCCACGCCCGACACGGCACATGGCTTCGTTCCCGTCCTGCAGCACAGGCAGCCGAACTTCCTACCCTGCTCTTCCGGTCCGGTCGACCGACAGGAACACTGCGAAAACTTTCCCTCTCCGGAAGGCAACGACCCGTCGGGGAACCGGTGCTAAAACCGCACCACCGTAATAATTTCTTAGCAGAAAGCGTTTATCTTTGCATCCTAAAATCTTATCCTATGGAATCCATACGCGAGTTATTCAGAATATGCAACGGTCCGTCGAGCAGCCATACCGTCGGGCCCAAAAAAGCTGCGGAACAATTCCTTGCACGCCACCGCGATGCAGAGAGTTTCCGCGTCACGCTGTACGGTTCGCTGGCGGCTACCGGCAAGGGGCACCTCACGGATGCCGCCATCCTTTCGGTACTCGAACCAGTCGCGCCGACCGAAATGATATGGAAACCGGAAACGGTCCTGCCGTTCCATCCCAACGGTATGCTTTACGAGGCCCTGAAAGGAGGAAAGGTCGAAGAGGCATGGACCATTTTCAGCGTAGGGGGCGGAGCATTGGCCAACGAGCATACGAAACAGCGGAAGCCGGTCGATATCTATCCGCTCACCACCATCGAGGAGATACTGAAATGGTGCCAGGCCGAAGGCAAAACGTTCTGGGAATACGTGGAAGATTACGAAGGACACGACATCTGGGAGTTTCTCTCCACGATATGGACGACGATGTGCGAAACCATCGAACGCGGACTGAACAACGAAGGCGTCCTGCCCGGCGGACTGAAGGTACGGCGCAAAGCCAGCACCTATATGGTCAAAGCCAAAAGTTTCAACGACTCGCTCAGCAGCCGGTCGAAACTCTACGCCTATGCGCTCGCCACCTCCGAGGAGAATGCGGCGGGAGGTATCGTGGTGACAGCTCCGACATGCGGTTCGAGCGGCGTCGTACCTGCGGTGCTCTACAACATCGCCCAAAGCCGCGAAATACCGACGGTACGGATACTGCGCGCACTCGCAACGGCAGGCCTCTTCGGAAATATCGCCAAAACCAACGCATCCATCTCCGGCGCGGAGGTAGGGTGCCAGGGAGAGGTGGGGGTAGCGTGCGCCATGGCTGCCGCTGCGGCCTGCCAACTGTTCGGCGGTACCCCCACACAGATAGAATATGCAGCGGAGATGGCCCTGGAACACTTCCTCGGTCTGACATGCGACCCGGTCTGCGGGCTTGTGCAGATTCCCTGCATCGAACGCAATGCGGTAGCCGCCGCACGGGCTCTCGATGCCAACCTCTATGCCACCCTCTCCGACGGCAATCACATGGTGAATTACGACAAAGTGGTGAAGGTGATGAACGAGACCGGTCTCGACATGCCGAGCCTCTATCGCGAAACCGCGGAAGGCGGCCTGGCCAAGAACTATACGCGCCACAAATAATCTCCGGGCTCCGGCGAGCCGCTTAACAATAGATTTCAGAGACTTTCACCGATATCCAACCGGGGCCCCGGCGCCGGACAACTCCGGCAGGCAGGAAAGGAGAGTCATCCGCACGTCTGGCATCACAGGCCGATACACGACCGGGGCGGCGCCTATTAGCGCCGCCCCGGTTTTCCGATGTTCGAGCCACCGGTTATTCGAACCGTACCGCCACGTCGTCGTAAGCGAAGTAGGCAGGCGTATTCAATCCGTAGTCTCCGCAAAGGTCGGAACTGCCCATGATATTGAACTCTATCTTCGTGACAGAGCCCAATACCGACAAATCGAATTTGGTCCACTCTTCGACGATATTGGCTGAACCATTACACAGGAAGCATTCGGTGGAACCGGTCGTCCGGCCATCCGCATCGTAGCCGTAAGCGACGATTTTAAACCACGAATCCGCGGTTGCCGGCTTAGCGAAAGAGTCGCCGTAATAGAGCGAATTGAGTGTATAGCAGGTATTCACGACGTACATGTGGTCGACAACCCGGGCCTTGCCGTCGGCAAAGTAGAACGACGGAAGGACGGTTTTATACGACGTTTCATCTACATATCCGTTCTGTACACAGAAGTTAGCCGAACCGCCATGACCTGCCGCCCCGGTCGTTCCGGTCGAAACGGTCAGTTGTTCCGTATAGGTCAACCCTTTGAAATCGGCCGCAAAATAATTCGAGAGCACGTGTCCTCCGTTCCAGAAAGGCCCTCCGTCAATAATCTCCGACGCCAGCTCCGTATTGCCCGCATCGTGCCATTTATACCCCGTAATTGCAAAATCGTTGTAGGTCAGTGGACCGCCATATTGCGGTGAATCAATCAATTCACTCCAAGTCGCAACGGTTTTTCCGCAACCGGAAATGGTATAGGCCTCGAAACGAGCGTCTTCATCCTCAAAAGTAAGTACACGCATCGTCCCCTTCACCTCGAAGGCGGGCATCGACAGGATACCCGAACGGACCAACCGCTGCAACGAAGCGGTGCTCTGCTCCATCATCATTCCGTCGGAAGTATGGATTTCGAGCGAGAATCCCTTCGCAAATTCCTGCACGGGCACGACCAGATAACATACCAGCGGTTCGGAAGTAAGCGCCGCTCCTTCGTCGAAATCGAGACGTATCCACCGCACGGCTTCCATCGAAGTCTGGTCGGGTACCATGCCCGCCGTATCGTTCCTCTCGCCCGGCCCGGCCAGATATTCGCCGTTATTGCCGGTCAGCACGATACGCTCCACCGTCGCCGCCCCCGTGAGGGAGAGTTTCAGCAGGGCACACTGATTCCTGAACTGCAATCCTTCGCCGACCGACTGCGCCGAAGCGGTCATCAGATGCGCCGCCGCATCGAACGAACCGGCCGTATAGTGCTGGACGGCAGGAAGCATCAACAAACCGTCCGACCGCACCGCCGAGGCCGGATAAACGGCTTCGTAAGAGGCAGCCTCCGCCACATCGACATACCAACCCTCCGATTCGCTCCCCTGCAGGGTATAGGTCGTCCCATTCACACTGATTTTATCCCCGGCTTCCCACGATACGGAGACTCCATCGAGCGATGCGCGTGTCTCGGCATGATCTACCGCCAGCCGCACGGTAGGAATCTCAGGCTGCAATACCTCTTCCGACATGAAATCTTCGGAACAGCCCGCAAATACCGCGCCTGCGAGCGCAACTATCATGATTCTCTTTTTCATCATTTTCTGACTTTTCAATTACCAAATTCCTTCCGTTTCAACATAATCCTCCGTCCGGATACTCGCGGCGATGCCACACTCCAGCCGCACCTCCGATACCTCGATTGCAGGTGCCTCATACTCGACAATGTTCTTCATGCTTTTAATTTTAAAAGGTTAAACAATCCATCTGTCCCGAACCGACCCGGCCGACAGGGATACGCAGCCACGACGAACAATCAAAAACACTCCGAAATCCGGATAAACTGAACGGAAAAATCGAGAATCGTCTTTTTGATTTTCGCCCGCAATCCCCCGGGCAGCCAATCGGTATCTATGCACAAAGCAGGTCTTCTGACTCGTTCCGGTTCCGCGCCTTCCCGACTTCGGCAAGCCAGTGGCAATTGATTGCGAAACCCCTTTTACTCCTTCCGGAGCAGGAACTCACAGCAATGGGTATTGTTGCAGATTCTCACTGCATTCCCTTTTCATCCGTCGCACGCTTCCCGCAGGAAGGCGTTCGGGACACTTTTGCATGCACAAAAATAGAAAATAATTGACAATTACATATCGCAACACCGCTTTTATCGCCGTCCCGGCGACAAAGCAGGAACCGATAGCCCGGGGAAGAATACCCGCAGCCCACCCGCCGGCCGTTCCATGACTTTTCGTCAGACCAACCGGCACACTGTCCGCAACTTCTGCCAATAAGTCCGCTGGCACTCTCTTTTGCACGGTTTTTGAAAAAACAGTATCTGTAAAAAGAACAGTCCCTTTATTCCGACGATGAAAGCCGGGAGCGATATTATGTAACGCACGCGATACGACCCGGACAACAAAGAGATACGGAGACCGCTTTCCAAACAAGATAATTCCCGAAGAGCCGAATCCAACCAAACGAAAATATATTACTTTTGCAAACCGATTATTAATTTTCAAATCAAAAACCGACGAATTGAAATGAAAAAGCTTACAACCCTCCTCGCAATCTTCGCAATCGCAGGACTCGGATTGACCTCGTGCGACCAGAGCGGTACCGACGAAATCGTCTATCCCTCTTTTGAAAAAGTAACCCTCGAAGAGCGTACCGACGGCACCTTCTTCGGCTGTTTCGACGTAACGTGCGCCCAGACCTCCTCGCTGAAAGAGGTGACCGCAAGCTACACTTACGGCTCGACCACCATCAGCATCCCCGACCAGGACCTCGACATCACAAAAGGCAAGAATTACGAATGGACCGTGAAGCTGACCGTTCCGGTGGAAGCAGAGGGAACGCGCGTAAGCAAGATAACACTTTCGGCTACGGTAAAGGGTTCCAACGGCGGAACCAAAAGCCAGTCGTTCGACACGCCCGCCAAGGACGACCCCACTCCCGAGGAACCGGGGGAGACGGACCTCTCAGCCGCAGCAACCTTCTCCTTCAAGCGTGTGGGCGGACAGGCAGCCACGGGCGACCTCTCCAAATTCGGACTGAAATGGCCTGAAAACGTATTGGCAGCCACCAACGTATCGCTTCAGAAAGACGGCGCATCGAAATTCGTGGAACTCGCCGCTGCCGACTGGAGCAATATCACGACCCAGGAGACCCTGAAAGAAGCCATCGACAAGGCTTCCGACATGAAAGCCTATACCGGTATCAGTGCCGACAAGGGACAGGACTACGACGTGGTACTCGGCGTTATCAACGAAGATGTATATTACATGCTCCACATCACCAAGGCTACGGTAGCGACCGATGCCACCGTAGGTACGACGATAGAGATTACCGGCCAGTACAAGCACTAAACGGCAGTACCGTATCAAACAAAGGAGGGAACAGCGGGCTGTTCCCTCCTTTTCCGTATACCGCCTTCACTGCTCCCCGCCGACCGACGGACCGGCAGCTTCCGACGCTATTCCGAATAGCCGAAGCGACGGAGCTGGCTGTCGGAATCCCGCCAGTTGTCGCTCACCTTCACGTAAAGCTGCAGGAACACCTTCTTGCCGAGAAACTTTTCGAGTTCGATGCGTGCGGCCGTCCCCACCCGTTTCAGCATCTCGCCCTTATGTCCGATGAGGATGCCTTTCTGCGACTCGCGAGCCACATAAACGGTAGCCGAAATGCGGTCAAGACCGGGCTCCTCCCGATACTCGTCTATCGCTATCTCCACACTGTACGGAATCTCCTTCTGGTAGTTGAGGAATATCTTCTCGCGGATTATCTCCGAAGCGAAGAAACGCATCGTCCGGTCGGTCAGCGTATCCTTCGGATAATAAGGTTCCCCTTCGGGAAGCCTGGCGAGAATCAGGTCGAACAGCCCTCCTATGTTGAACCCGTTCAACGCCGATACGGGAACCACCTCGGCCTCCGGCAGCCGCGCCCGCCACCGTGCCGCGAGTTCCTCCAGCGCCTCCTGGGAGGTAAGGTCAATCTTGTTGATGACCACGATGACGGGAATGCCGCTCGCGGCGATACCGTCCACTATCCGCTGCGAAGTTTCGTCGCCCCGCTCCACCGTATCGGTCACGTAAAGAATGACGTCGGCATCCTTCAGCGCCCCGGCGACGAACTTCATCATGGACTCCTGAAGCCGGTAACTGGGCTTCAGGATACCGGGCGTATCGGAATAGACAATCTGGAAATCGTCGCCGTTCACGATACCCATTATCCGGTGGCGCGTAGTCTGTGCCTTGGAGGTGATGATGGAAAGACGCTCTCCCACGAGCGCATTCATAAGCGTCGATTTCCCCACATTGGGGTTGCCTATGATATTGACGAAACCTGACCTGTGCATAGTCGGAACATTTTGCGTTACGGCCCTTCGGGGCCTTTGCAAAGATAACGCAAATACGGTTCCAATTCCCTCCGCCGCGACGGAACGGCCCCGTATTTGTGCATGCACGGATAGTTTGCTACCTTTGCAGACGGAAAAAAGAAGCGTATGGCATCATCGAACTTCGTAGATTACGTCAAGATATTCGCCCGTTCGGGGGCGGGAGGGGCCGGTTCGGCTCATTTCAGGCGCGAAAAATTCGTCGCTTTCGGCGGGCCCGACGGCGGCGACGGCGGACGGGGCGGCAGCGTCGTCCTGCGCGGCAACAGCCAGTACTGGACGTTGATACACCTGAAATACCAGCGGCACGTATTCGCCAAGGACGGTGAAGCGGGTTCCGGCGCCCGCTCTTCGGGAAAGAGCGGCGAAGATGCCGTGATACCCGTACCGCTCGGCACCGTGGCCCGCAACGCCGACACAGGCGAAATCGTAGGCGAAGTGACGGAAGACGGTCAGGAACTCGTCCTGCTCCCCGGCGGACGGGGCGGTCTGGGCAACTGGCACTTCAAGACATCGACCAACCAGGCGCCGCGCTACGCTCAACCGGGCGAACCCCGACAGGAAGGGGCGTTCATTCTGGAACTGAAGGTACTCGCCGACGTGGGGCTGGTCGGATTCCCGAACGCCGGCAAATCCACGCTGCTCTCCGTAGTATCGGCCGCGAAACCCAAGATAGCCGACTACGCCTTCACCACGCTGGAACCCAATCTCGGCATCGTGGAGGTACGTGACGGCCGTTCGTTCGTGATGGCCGACATTCCCGGCATCATCGAAGGGGCCCACGAGGGGCGCGGACTGGGCACACGCTTCCTCCGCCACACCGAACGCAATTCCATCCTGCTCTTCATGATTCCGGCCACGAGCGAAAACCTGCGCAACGAATACGGCATCCTGCTCAACGAACTGACGCAGTACAATCCCGAACTGCTCGACAAGGAGCGTCTGCTGGCCGTCACCAAATGCGACACGGCAGGAGAAGAAGAGTTGGCAGCGCTTCGGGAACAACTGCCGGAAGGGATACGCACCGTTTTCATCTCCTCAGTCAGCGGCTATAACATCCCCCAGCTCAAAGATGCACTGTGGGAAACCCTGCGGCACACCAACGACCGCAAGCCCTGATACGCTCCCGCTGCTTCAAAACCGTTCCCCCGCCATATCGGAATAGAGCAGGTCGGGACGGATAACGCGCAACCGGTAGTGTCCGTCAAAGACAGAGAGCATCCCCTCTATCCTACCGCTTCCGGCCGGAAGCGGCCACGAAGCGAAACCGGCACGGCGCGATGTACGGACAGCGAGCAGATTCCCCGACCGGTCCACCACATACCGGTCGGTATCGGTAAACCCCGACGCATCGTCCGCATCCCGGTCGCACCACGCCGCACGGCCTCCCGCCACGAACTGTACCCCGTCAAACGAAACGAACCGGCCGACATCCTCCGGCCGCAAGGCGGCAATCTCCCGCGCCTGCGGCTCTACCGCCTCCTCGGCCATTCCTACGATACGCACCACCGCCGGAATATCCGCCTCGTCCACATATCCCGCTTCATACCCCTGCGACGGAGCCGTCCCCAACTGAAGGCAGCCGCCATACGCGCCCAATGTCAGTCCGTTACACGACACATCCACCAGACACCCCATGGCATAGGTTTCGAACAGCCGCTCGCTGTCGAGCTTCAGCTCTATGGCTCCGCTCCCGTCCAGCACGGCGAGTGTCTTGTAATAATTGCCCGACCGGTCGCTGCTCACCACACAGCCCCGGATACGGTAACTCTCCGTGAACGTATAGGGGTATCCCCGATAATGCGATTTCAGGTACTCCACCGTCACGACCGAAGAGGCCGCACCGCCCTCTTCCTCCTCCGGTACCCGGCCTCTTTCCGGATAGCTGCATCCGCTCAGGAGCAGCACGGCGGCCACCGCCGGCCAGCTACATCTCCACATCATTCCCGTCCCTCAACTTCAGGGCGAAGACCTCGCGCGTCCCGCCGAATTTTCCATACATCAATATTCCCGTCAGGGTCACCCGCCCGGCCGGAACGGTATCCCCTGCAAACGAAGCGTAACCGCTCGTCACGACCGCCACCGAATCCCCGGCAGCATCCCGGAACCAGACCGTTCCCGTGGCCGGCATCCCCGACTCGGCCCCCGCATCCGCCCACGTCACCGGTCCGCCCGAGCGGCAGACCTCCGCTATCCGGACAAGACGACCGCAATACCGCTCCTCCAGCCCGCCGATACCGGGCTCCAGCGGAGGTACTTCCCGGAAAAGCGTATCGCGCTCCATGCAGCGGTCGAGCAGCACACGTGAACCGAACTCCTCCACCCGATAGGCCGACCAGTCGTTCACGCCCGCCCCGAGCTGCACCACGCCGTTGTACATCCCCACCGCCAGCCCACGGGCATGGATAACTATCCGGCGGCCGCGCTGACAATAGGCATGCAGGTCGTAAAATCCGGCCCGTATCTCGACGGCACCGCTTCCGTCGTCGATAATGAAACTACGGAAGAAATTCCCGGCCCGGTCGTCGGACACCACATAACCGCCGACCGTCAAATCCTCCTGCACCACAAAGGGGTCACCGTAAAAATGTTCACGAAGCAGGGCGAGGTCGGCATCGGGAAGCGTACCGCTCCCCTCCAGGTCGCCGGGGCCGAGCGTACCGAAACGGTCGTAGCCACAAGCAACGGTCAGCACTCCAGACAGAATACATACGAAAATCTTTTTCATAACGCTAAAAACTGACTGTCAGCGAGGCGAGGAATGTCCGGGGATAGGCATAGCTGTAACGCGCCGGGAACGGACGGTAAGCGTTCCTCCCGTCCGCCGCCGTATATTCGTCGAACCTCATCTGTTCATAGCCTCCGTAAACGATGTCGCGCCGGTCGAGCAGATTGTCTACCGACAGGCTGGCGAACACCCGCACTCCGAAGAGGGTGAACCCCTTCGTCACTCCGACGTTCAGTACCCACGCATCGGGCAGCCGCTCCTGCCGGAAACACGCCTGCCGCTCCTCCGGCGAAGAGGCCAGATAGAGAAAGCGGTCGGTACGCCGCAGCGGATTCACCGTCACGTAGCGTCTTCCGGCATACATCCCTTCGAGCGTGAAGCCCCACTGCGAGGCCGTACTGTAATTCAGCGCAGCGGCAGCCGTCGTTTGCGGAGTGGCCGAATGCACGAAACCGTCCAACCGTGCCCGGTCGCCCCCGAGCAGCAGCCGGCCGGAAGCATCCTCGTAAACCGCGACCTCAGGCTCACCGCGATAGATGTTGTTTCCCACCGACAAGACCGTCAGCAGCACGAGCCGCTCGGCCAGTTCGATGCGTACTCCCGCCTCCACACCCCAATCGAGCCGCGTGATGCCGGACATCACCATATCGCAATAAGCACTGTACAGGTCGTCGTAATAGCGGTCCACCTGCATGGCGCCGTGCGTATGTACGAGGTACCCGGCCAACTCGGCCACGGCGAACCACGCCAGCGGTACCCTGTACTCTGCCTGCACGCCGGCCACCCGTTCCGACCGGATGCCCCCGGCCAGCGCATTGCTGTAATCGGGCGAGAGAAAAATATCCTCATAACAGGGCATGTATTCGCCGGCAAACACCTCCGCACGGAGACGATGGCGTGCCGTGAAACCATAGCGGGCGGAAACATACACGTTGTACGGTGTGAAACCACACACGGCGGAGGAGCCGTACGACCGGCTGCCGGGCAGCGTCGCCTTCTCGTAATGTCCCACCCTGCGCAGGTCGGCGAACGAAAGTTCGGCCCCGAACGAGAGCCCGAAACGTCCGTACCGATAGTGGCCCGCCCCGAAGAGTACGGCCTCACGGCGGAGGATGTCGTAATCGTAGTCGTACCGGTCGCCGGGGCCCACCCTTCGTCCCGGTTTCCGCACGTCGCTTTCCACCCCGGTAAAGGGGTCGCGGTTATAGGCGAAAACCGCACCGAGCAGGTCGGCCGCCTCCCGGTAGAAGTTGCTCCGGTCCCGACGCAGACGGAAGCCGTAATCGCACCGGAAACCGTCCCGTTCCGGAGCCGTCGCGGAGAAAGCGGCCTGCCACCCCTCCACGCGCTCCATCCGCCGGTCGGCAAGGTAAAGCGCAGCCCCTCCCGGTGAAAAGAGATTGGCATCGTACAGGCCCGTCCAGTCCACCTGTGTCACCCGTTCATCGCCCGAACGCCACGCCTCCTCCAGCGCGGCAATCACATGCGGTTCGGTCCGATGACCCGGCAGGTTGCCATGGTAATCAGGGGCAGGAGAGGATGCATCCGACCACGACAGCCCGCTGCGCCCCCTGTATCCGTAACGGCAGCCGACGGAAACCGAATAATACACACCGTTCCGGTCGGAAATGCCGAAATTCACCGCCGCCAGCGGAGCGAAATCGCGCCGCACACGCGAATTGCGCACCTTTCCCTGAAAAGGGCCCCAATAGGGATTGTAGAGATTATTCCCCGTCAGCACATACGCCTCACGCTCCGTCCACCCCTTCATGCCACGCTCCTGAGGGGCCGCCATCAAAAACAGCGACAGGGATGCGCCCGACCGAAAACGCTTTTCGACGGACGCCGAAGCCATGAAGGAGTCGGTGAACACCCCCTTTACGAACGCGTCTTCCCCCCAGCGGCCGCGGGCCGAGACCGCATAGTACCATCCCCGCCCCGCTTCTCCGGCCGCACGCAGGCGCATCCCGTTACGGTAGCGCCGTTGCGAAAAGGTGTAGGTAGCCGATACGCCCTGCATGGCCAGCGAAGCCCGTATGTCGTAAAAATCGGTATAGAGCGGCGAGTAGGTTCCGGCAACGGAAGCACCGTAGATACGCGACTCCTGCGGAGCAAGAGCGCCCAGCGCCGTATAGAGATGGTAATCGGGATAGCGTCCGAGGCCGGAGGATAGCTCCAGTCCTGCGAGCGAAGCGCGGGCGAAACGTTCGTCCAGCCCGCGGGAACGGTAGGAAGTGAATCCGAAACCGTAACGCGACATCTGCGCGAAGAGCGTACTCCCGTCACCGAGGGGCGAATAGAAAAGGGCCGTATCGACCGTTATCTCCCGGAAATCGTCTTCAAAAGGGTCGTAGTAAGGTTCATCGTCCGCAGGTTCCTGTGCAGACAATGCCATGCAGCAAAGGGACGCCCATGCCGCCGCAACGATTTTGACCAACCAGCCTCGCACCCGAAAACAATATATTTCAACCCAAATATACTATTTTCTACGCAATAACACCTCATCCGAGAACGTTTTACCGGCCGACTTTTCCTCTTTCTTTCCCCACCGCGGCATGCGAAGGGGCGCTTCCCGACAGGAAACGCCCCTTCGCATGGCAACGGCGGACGGGTCACAACTCGTCGCTGAAGACCGCCTGCGGCAGGTTGTGCAGATTGTAGCGCGAAGCCATTGCGGCACCGTAAGCTCCGGCCGTCTTTATCGAAAGCAGGTCGCCGCGCCTGAGTTCGGGCAGGGAGAGGTCGCGGGCGAAGATATCCGATGACTCGCACACCGTTCCCCCTATCGTATAGGCACGCTCCGGCCCCGTACCGGTCAGGTTCTCTATCGCATGGCGGGAGTGGTAGAGGGCCGGCCGGAGGAGTTCGGTCATGCTCGCATCTATCAGGGCGATGTCGTCCCCCAGACCGCTCACCTTCGTAAAGAGTACCGTGGAGATGAGTTCGCCGCATTGTGCCACGAGCGAGCGTCCGAGCTCGAAGTGTACCCCGACCGACGCGGGCAGGTCGAGGCCCTGCGCGAAAACGGCGAAATAGGCCGCAAAATCCGGAACGGGATGCATCTCGGGAACATCGTAATCCACACCGAGTCCGCCGCCCACATTCACGTCGGTGATGCGGAACCCCTCCTCGGTAAACCACCGGTAGGAAGCATTGACCTTCCGACAGAGCTCCGCGAAGACCCCCAGGTCGGTTATCTGGGAACCGATATGGAAATGCAGTCCCATGATGTCGATGTTGCGCAGGTCACCCAGCATTCCCACCACATCCGTTATCTCCCGGGGCGAAATTCCGAACTTGTTCTCCGAAAGGCCCGTAGTAATATAACTGTGGGTGTGGGGGTCGATGTCGGGATTTATCCGCAGCGCCACGTCGGCGACCACGCCGAGTTCCCGTGCAAGCGCATCTATCACGACGAGTTCGTTTTTCGATTCGCAGTTAAAGGCGAATATACCCTGCCGCAGCGCATAGATTATCTCGCTGTCCTTTTTCCCCACACCGGCATAGACGATGTCCTTCGGGGCGAAGCCCGTCTCTATGGCCCGGCGCACCTCGTTGCCGCTCACGCAGTCGGCCCCCATACCGCACGAAGCGATGAACTCCATGATACGGCGGTCGTTGTTGGCCTTCATGGCATAGTGCAGCCGATATCCGTAACGGTCGGCCTCACGCAACGCACACTCCACCGTCCGACGCAGCAGCTCCATGTCGTACAGATAAAAGGGAGTCTCATACTCCCTGAGCCGCTCCTTTACCTCCCTACTCAGCATCCTTTCCGAACAGTTTGTCGTTAAGATTCCGCAACAGGCGCGTCCTGTTGCGCGTATCGGTCAGCAGAGCGATGCTCCGGTGGCTCGCACCGTAGGAAATCATCTTGAGCGGTACGTCGCCCGCAGCCTCCATGATTTCCCGTGCACGCCCATGTTCCGCATGGTCCAGACGACCCACGATGCAGACGATGGAGTTGCCCGTATCCACCTCCACCGTCCCCAGTTCGGAAAGCTCGGCGATTATCTCCGGCAGCCGGCAGTCGCTGTCCACCGTCAGCGATACGGCCACCTCCGAAGTCGTTATCATGTCTATCGGCGTCCGATACTTCTCGAATACCTCGAATACCCTGCGCAGAAAACCGTAGGCCATCAGCATCCGGGCAGAGTAAATCCGTACCGCCGTGATGCCGTCCTTCGCCGCCACGGCACGGTAAACATGACCGCCGACCTCCGCGTCGGATATAACCGTACCGGGCGCATCGGGCGCCATGCTGTTCTTCAGCAATACGGGAATGCCCCGGTCCTTGCAGGGCTGGATGGTGGAGGGATGCAGTATCTTCGCTCCGAAATAGGCGAGTTCGGCCGCTTCATCGAAATTCATCCGGCGGATGGGGAATGTCCCCTCCACGTACCGCGGGTCGTTGTTGTGCATACCGTCGATATCGGTCCATATCTGTACCTCGCCGGCACCGAGCGCCGCTCCTATCAGGGCGGCACTGTAATCGCTGCCGCCGCGACCGAGGTTATCGAGCCGACCGTCCGGCCCGGTACAGATGAAACCCTGCGTAATATAATACACACCTCGGGCAGCATCGGCCACCGACTGCCGCAACACTCCGCCGTCCACGCGCACTTCGCCGCCGTATATGAAAGCCGGGGCATGGAGCAGTTCGGCCCGACAGCCGCGCTCTTTCATATAAAGGGTAAAGAGGGCGGTAGTCAGCAGTTCGCCCTGTGCGATGATGGTACGCTGCGACACTTCGCCCGCATAGGCCGCAGCCTCCGCCGCCACCCGCTCCATCGTACGCTCTACCGCCGCCGACGCATCGGCATATCCGTCGGAAAGCAGCTCCCCGGCACACCGTACATATTTACGTTTCAGACCGGCCAGAAGCAGTGCAATCTCCTCTTCGCAGCCGCCTGCCGCCGCGAACGACGCTATTCTTTGCAGGGTGTCCGTCGTACCGGACATCGCCGACAGCACCGTCACCGACGCCCCCTCGCGCACGATGATGTCGGCCACTCTCCTCATATTGGCAGCACTGCCGACCGAGGTACCGCCGAACTTCAAAACCTTTATCATTCTTTCCCGTTTTATCCACTAAAGATGATTTACAGCACAAAGATAATGGTTTTTATTTTTTAAAAATCATTTTTATAACATTTTTTATTTTTAAGTCAATTTAAGTTTATTTTACAATGCCAAATTCACCTAAAAACACACAAGATACCTACTCATTACATTCCGGTCGGACAATCCGGCATTCCCCTACAAATGCAGCAACGCAGATGCTGCACAACGAAACGGGCCGTCCATCCGCAATGACGGAAACCAAAAGGCTGCCGGGAACACTTCCCGGCAGCCTTGAAGCATACAAACACACGGCAGCGTATCAGTATCCGAGTATCCTCATCATCGAACGGTAGCTCTGCTCCTTGGCAAAGAGGCGGGTATAATATTCATTATCACCCTTGTCGCGGTCGATGATGATATGCTTGGGTGCAGGTATCAGACAGTGTTGGATGCCGCCGAAGCCGCCGAGCGACTCCTGATAAGCCCCCGTATGGAAGAAACCGATATACTGCGTCTCACCGGGTGTGAGCTTCGGAAGGAAGACGGCGTTGGAGTGGGCTTCGCCGCTGTAATAGTCCTCGCTGTCGCACGAAAGCCCGCCGAGGAACACCCGCTGGTACTCCTTGTCCCAATTATTGATGGCGAGCAGCGGATAACGCTGGTTGATGCCCCAGATGTCCGGCAGCGTCGTCATGAAGGAGCTGTCAATCATGTACCAGCTCTCCCGGTCGTTCTGCTGCTTCTGATTGATGATGGAGAAGAGGGCGGCACCGCTCTCGCCTACCGTGAACGAACCGAACTCGGTAAAGATATTCGGCTCCTCCACCCCGTTGGCATTGCAGACATTCTTAATCTGCGCCACAATCTCCTCGGTCATATACTCGTAATCGTAGTCGAAGGCGAGCGAATTCTTTATCGGGAAACCGCCGCCTATGTTCAGCGAATCGAGTTCCGGCGCAAGTTTCTTCAGTTCGCAGTAGACCTGGATGCACTTGTGCAGCTCGTTCCAATAGTAGGCCGTATCCTTGATACCGGTATTGATGAAGAAGTGGAGCATCTTGAGCTTCACCTTCTTGTTGTTCTTTATCCGTTCCTTATAATAAGGTATGATATCGTTGTAGCGGATACCGAGGCGCGAGGTGTAGAAATCGAACTTCGGTTCCTCCTCCGCCGCGATGCGGATTCCTATCTGACACGGCTTCTCGATGATGTCCAGCAGGTCGAGCTCCTGCTTGTTGTCTATCACCGGAATGGTATTGGTGAAACCGCTGTTTATCAGGTTGGCGATGTTCTCCACATACTGCGGACGCTTGAACCCGTTGCACACGATGTAAATGTCCTTGTTAATCAATCCGCTCTCATAAAGCGCATTGATGATATGGATGTCGTAGGCCGACGATGTCTCGAGATTTATCTCGTTCTTCAGGGCCTCTTCCAGCACGAAAGAGAAATGCGAACTTTTCGTACAGTAACAGTAATTGTAGGAACCCTTGTAATCGACCTTGGCCATCGCCACGTTGAACATGCGCTTGGCACGGTTTATCTGCTGCGATATCTTCGGCAGATAGGAGATTTTCAGCGGCGTCCCGTACTGCTTGATAATATCCATCAGAGGGACTTCGTGGAAGTAGAGTTCGTTATCCTCCACCGTAAATTCATCCTGTGGGAACTCGAACGTCTGTTCGATAAGGTCGATGTACTTGTTTTTCATCTCATCGCAGATTATTACCGGTAAAATCGACAATCCGGCTCGCCTACTTCGGCCTTTTCCGGCCGAAGTAGCCTGGACGGATTGCACGCAATCGCGGATACAAAGCAAGCGATTCTTTTTCTATTTATCAACTATTTCGGCAGGCAATATCGTTTTTACCGCAATGCATACCGCATTTCAGTGAAAAAATCCCTAATTTTGGGCAAATCATTTCGAGAGGAATATGGTCGGAGAGGCAATAAGAGGCATACTGGACGGAGGCGCCCGCAAGGTCATCATACCGGGCTGCGGGACTTTCATCAGGCGCGAATCCGGAGAGCTCGTATTCACGGAACTGCTCCGGACGGACGACGGCAGGCTGACCGCAGCGCTCGCAGCATCGCAGGGCATCGCGCCCGAGGCCGCACGCAAACTCGTCGAAGCCTATGCGGCAACCCTGAACCGGAAACTCGCCGGAACAGGACGGATGACCGTCGAAGGGGTCGGCACCATCGTCCGAACCGCTGCAGGCAATTATACGGTCAAACCGCAGAACGGGACGGTATCGCAGCAAACGGAATCCGAATCCGAGCCGATTCGGCAGACGGAATCCCCCGCGGCGACGGACGTTCTCACGGAAGAGGGCGTTGCACAGACGGCAGACACCCCCCGGCCAACCGACCCGAATGCGGAAGAACGGCCGCAGGAGACCCCGGCCTGTATCGGACAGGAAGAGGTCGTCCCGCACGAAGGAGTCCGGCAGGAGGCAGTCCACACCCCCGCACCGACCTACGGACGCTACGGCAAGAGCCGGCTGCGCAGTGCGCTCTACGGTGACCGGGAGCCGGACGACGAAGAGACCGCGGAACATCAACAACCGCTTTCCGAAAGTCTGCCGGACAAGACGCGTTCCGTATCACCGGCAGCAATACCTGCCGCGACAGCGACGGCGCCCTCCTCTTCCGGGAATGACGGAACAACGGAATATACGCCTCAAATCCATATCCGGCGGCCCGGCAAGCCCAAAAAACGGCCGGATGCGGTGCTCGTCATCGCAATCATCGCATTCGCCATCGCGATAGGCGTACTCGTTTACGGTTTCCTCGCCAACCGCGACATCAATGCCGTCAAGGAGGGCATCCTCATCGAAATGGACGCCAGCGGACAGGCAGCGGAACAGGCCGCAGAGGCGGAATGACATTCGGCCGGTCGCGCGAAACCAGACAGTGAAAGGACAAAGCCGCTACGGGCAAAGTTCCCAATATCCGGCATGCTTCCTTTTCTGTCCGACAGCACGACAGGGCGATACACACGATTTGAAGATTTCATACATAAGGAGATAAAAGCATGGACCTTATTGCTGTAAAACAGCGTTTCGGCATCATAGGCAGCAGCGAAGCCATGGACAGGGCTCTGGAAATAGCCTTGCGCGTGGCACCGACCGACCTTTCGGTACTCGTAACGGGAGAGAGCGGCGTGGGAAAGGAGTTCTTCCCGCAGGTCATACACGCCTACAGCGCCAGGAAACACAACAAATACATCGCCGTGAACTGCGGTGCCATACCGGAAGGCACAATAGATTCGGAACTGTTCGGCCATGAAAAAGGTTCCTTCACGGGTGCGACGGAGTCCCGCAAGGGATACTTCGAAGAGGCCGACGGAGGGACGATATTTCTCGACGAGGTAGCCGAACTTCCCCACTCCACCCAGGTGCGCCTGCTGCGCGTACTCCAAACGGGAGAGTTCATCCGTGTCGGTTCGTCGAAGACGCAGAAGACGAACGTACGCGTCGTGGCGGCGACCAACATCAACCTGCAGACGGCCATCAAGGAGGGACGCTTCCGGGAAGACCTCTATTACCGGCTCAACACGGTACCAATATATGTTCCCGCCCTGCGCGAACGCAAGGAGGATATCTACACCCTGTTCCGTAAATTCGCCTCCGATGTCGCCATCCAGTACCGCATGCCCCCGATAACGCTGGACGCACAGGCGCGGACAATGCTCGAAAACTACTACTGGAGGGGCAACATACGCCAGCTGAAGAATGTGGCCGAACAGATATCCGCCATCGAAGAGTCGCGCGTGATTACCGCCGAGGTGCTGAAGAAATACCTGCCGGACGACGGCAGTCAGACGACTGTCCCGGTCTACGTAGGCGGACAGCATGCCCAGTCGGGCGATTTTGAACGGGAACTGCTCTACAAAATGCTGTTCGACATGCGGACCGAGATGTCCGACATCAAGGGAATGCTGCACGAACTCCTCTCCGGCCGAAGCACCCCCGAGCAGGCCGAGCGTATCGCGGGCTTCCTTCAGGCCGCCAACATCATTCCAGCCTCGCAGGAACAGACGCAGGCCCCGAACTATGCCGAAAGCGAGGAGGTGACCGAACCGGAAAAAGAACTCACCAAGGAGGAGGTACTCCGCAACGCCATCGTCAAGGCTTTGCGCAAACACAACGGACGCCGCAAAGAGGCCGCGAAAGACCTCTTCATATCCGAACGGACACTGTACAGGAAAATCAAAGAATTAGGCATCAATGAATATTAGAAGATTCGTAACGGCGGCCATGTGCATCGCCGCATGTGTACTGACCGGCTGCAAGGTCACCTACTCCCTTTCGGGAGCCTCCATCCCGGCCAATGCCAAAACGGTCAGCATTCCCTATTTCCCGAACAACGCCACGCTCGTATCGCCTACGCTGAGCTCCACGCTCACGGACGAACTGCAGACGCGGTTCACCAACCAGACGAAACTCGAACTCGTTCCGGAAAACGGTGACCTCGCCTTCGAGGGGGAAATCACGAGCTATACGGTACAGCCGGTCGCCGTAACCAGCAACGACATGGCCGCCATGAACCGTCTGACGATAACGGTCAAGGTAAAGTTCACGAACCGTATCGACCCGACTTTCGATTTCAACCGTTCATTCTCCGCCTTCCAGGAATATCCCTCATCAAACGACCTCTCGTCAGTGGAAGGGACGCTCATTCCGGAATTGGTGACGCAGCTCGTGGACGACATCTTCAATGCGGCAGTATCGAACTGGTAGCGCCATGACCGAGCGAACGGACATTCCTGCGCCTTGCGCAGACGACCTGCTGAGCAGGTTCCCGTGGTTCGACCTCCCGTTGCTGGAACGCTGCTCTGACGGGCGAGAGCTACCAGCCCGACTGGCGATACTGTCACGTTACAGACCGGCGATTGTCCGTCCTGCCGAATGCTGTCCGAAAACGGCCGACGAGCGGCAGGAGGCTGCACCGCTCCCTGCGGACGATACATTGTCAATCATCGACGAGTTCATGCGTTCGGGCGAACACCGGATAACGGCCGACGAACATACCCCGGAGGAGATTTCCGGACTGGAGGCAGGCGGACTTCCCTCCGACGACCTGCTGACGGAGGAGTTGGCCGCCATCTATCTGGCACAGGGACTGACAGGCCCTGCCGTTGAAATATATAGGAGATTAAGTTTGTTAAATCCGGAAAAAAGTGTTTATTTTGCCGAGATTATTGACAAGGCCCTGTCGGCGGAATCCGCTGGCAGGAAATGAGAAAAGATTAAAAAAGAATAACTAAAAACAATAACTCTACAATGTACATCTTTCTAATCGTACTTATCATAATCGCGAGCATACTGTTGGTTCTCGCCGTACTTGCACAGAATCCGAAGGGCGGTATGGCCGCCAACTTCGGCGCATCCAACCAGGTAATGGGCGTCCGTCAGACGGCCGATTTTCTCGAACGTTCGACATGGGCACTCGCCATTGCCATCGTGGTGCTCAGCCTCCTCGCTTCCATTGCCATGTCTTCCCACCGAAGGAATACCTTGGGTGCCGGCGACAAAGTGCTCGAGCAGATAACTACCGAAAGGGAAATCGCCCTTCCCAACACGGTTGCTCCCGTAGCGCCCGCAACGGAACTGCCCGCCGCTGAAAGCGCTCCCGCCGCAGAGGGTACCGCAGCGACAGAGGCCGCAGAGTAAGGGAAACGCAATATGAAAACATATGCCCGGAGCCGATGGCTCCGGGCTTTTCCATTTTCTCCGCTCTCCGACAAAGCACGTTTTCTTTTTTGTACCGTCGCCGCTATTTCCGCACTCACCCGTACATCCGTCGCACTGCTTCGGCCGGCTCACACCGCCAAGCCCTGTCCGTTGCAGTCCGACCCGTGCAACACTTTCCCGTCCGCCGAGACCGCAGCCACCATCAACCGGCATGAAAATACGACCGCACACATCGCCCGACCGCAAAGTACCACCCGAGAACGGGCATGAGCGCATTTCACGAATGAGATGCGCCCATGCCCGTTCCATACTGTCCCTTCCTACTCCTCGGACGGTTTCCGGAAGTTCCTGAACATTCGGTCGGAAAGATATATCTGCAGCTCCAGTTTCTGCTGCCAGCCCCAACCGTCGCCGTCGTAATGCTGCACGGCCGATACGGTCAAGGCAATATCGGACAAAAACTTATGCGTCCAATAGATTTCGAGCCGGTCATAAATGCCCTTGTCCGTCCGGTAAAAAGGTTCGCCGGTATAGAGCCCCTGCCCATAAGCAGGCTGCCCCGCTACCGTACTCTCGTAATAGGGCATCAGATTGCCGCCGAGATAGAGGCTGTTGTATATGCCGAACCCCCAACGCTCCACACGGGCCTCCAACTGAATACCGCCCGGAGTGACATACTGTCCGACATAGGCACGGTCGTTTTGGAAAGTCTGCAACCAACCGACCTGGAAATAGAGCGCCGAAAACTGCGGCAAATAGTGCGTGAAATCGGCTCCGGCAAAGGGATAAATGAGAATGTTGTCCACTACGCCCCGGACCGTTTCACTGCCGGCATGGTGGTACATCCGCGCATTGTAGCCGCCGTAAAAGGCCCCATAATTGAGCCGGCCCGCCGAAAAGATGCTGAATTTCTCGCGCTGGTCGCCCACGAGCATGCTGTTCCAGTCCAACACCAGTTCCACGTAGCCGTGGCTGCCGGTGTACTGCCCCATCAAACCGTCGAGATTGCTGTCGTAATAGGAGATATAGTCGCTGAAGAATGCATTGGAATAAGTCCCTATGAGATTCCTCCGGGGGAAACGCCCGAAATAAACACCGAACCGGTCATCCTGATATTTGTAATAGACTATCATCTCGCGCGCCACATAGGTATTCCGCCCCATGTCATTCAGGAAATCCACACCCACCATGAGGGCGTTCCCCCGTCCCCAGCCGAGCCCTATCTGGGGCGTAAGTCTCGCCGTGAAGTTCGTTACGGAAGCATCGTGTTCCACGTCGGCATACTCCTTGTTATCGAACTTGAAATCGAAATCGACATTCCACAGAAACCGTTGGGCGGAAGCCGTCGCCGAACATAAAAGAAATGCGGCACAAACCGCAGCAATTCGCAAATATCCCATCACCACATTGATATTCTTTATTTCACATGCAAATATATTATAAAGGAAGACAACAAAAAAGTTCCATTTTTTATGCCAAACCGGACGGCAGACACGGCAATTCGTATCGCCGGAATCTTTTCATTGTGACCGGCCGCAACGAAAACGGGCGGATACGCCCGTACCCGCCCGCCCTGCCGGTCTCTCTTCCGGTCAGAATATGCTGTAAGCAATCGTCAGACCGGCCATGACGATTGCGACCATACTCATCAGCTTGATAAGAATATTGAGCGACGGGCCCGAAGTATCCTTGAAGGGGTCGCCCACGGTATCGCCCACTACCGTAGCCTTATGGGAATCGGAACCCTTGCCGCCCATGTTCCCCTCTTCCACATACTTCTTGGCATTGTCCCACGCTCCGCCCGAATTGGCCATGAAGATGGCCAGCACGAAGCCCGAACCGAGCGCACCGACCAACAGCCCGATAACGCCGGCCACACCGAATACGAGTCCCATGGCCACCGGCACGAGAATGGCGAGCAGCGAGGGAAAGAGCATTTCACGCTGCGCCCCCTTGGTCGAAATAGCCACACAGCGGGCATAATCCGGCGTAGCGTCGCCCGTCAGGATACCCTTTATTTCACGGAACTGGCGGCGCACCTCATTCACCATGCTCTGTGCGGCACGGCCTACGGCATTCATGGTAAGACCGCAGAAAAGAAATGCCATCATCGCCCCGACGAATACCCCGACAAGTACCTTCGGATTCATCAGGTTCACCTGGAAATAGTCCATGAAATCCAGCATGGAGGCGTCAGCTATCGTCACCACGGCGCCGTCCGACAGCGTGAACGTCTGCTGGCCGAGATGTTCGAAACCTATCCTTATCTCCTCGATATAGGAGGCGAGCAGTGCCAGAGCGGTCAGCGCAGCGGAACCTATCGCAAAGCCTTTGCCGGTGGCCGCCGTCGTATTTCCGAGCGCATCAAGCGCATCGGTTCTGCGGCGCACCTCCTCGCCGAGTCCGGCCATCTGGGCGTTGCCGCCGGCATTGTCGGCTATCGGGCCGTAAGCGTCGGTCGCCAGCGTGATGCCGAGCGTGGAGAGCATCCCCACGGCGGCGATGGCAATGCCGTAAAGCCCCGTTTGCAGGTTACCTGCCGTCAGCATCCCCGCAATATCGAACCGAATGGCGCACAGGAAAGAAAGCACGATGGCGAAACATATCGTTATTACCGGTACGGCGGTCGATATCATCCCCATCCCGATACCAGATATGATGACGGTAGCCGGTCCCGTTTCGGCACTCTTTGCAATCTTCCTGGTCGGCCGGTAGGAGTGAGAGGTATAATACTCGGTGGCCTGCCCGATGATGACACCGGCGATGAGTCCTATCACCACCGACCCGGCTATCCATCCCCAGTTGGGCATATCGAGGAGATAGAGAATGGCGAACGAAGCGACTGCGATGAGCACGGCGCTCAAATTCACACCGAAACCGAGCGAACGGAGAAGCTGTTTCATAGACGCCCCCTCCCTGGTGCGGACGGTAAAGATGCCTATTACGGAGAGGATAATCCCCACGGCCGCTATCAGCATAGGAGCGAGTACGGCCTTCATCTGTACTTCGGGATTGAACATGAAGGCAGCCGAACCGAGCGCGGCGGTAGCGAGGATGGAACCGCAGTAGCTTTCATAGAGGTCTGCCCCCATACCTGCCACATCCCCCACGTTGTCGCCCACATTGTCGGCTATCGTCGCAGGATTACGCGGGTCGTCCTCCGGGATTCCCGCCTCGACCTTTCCCACGAGGTCGGCGCCCACATCGGCCGCCTTGGTATAGATACCGCCGCCCACACGCGCGAAAAGGGCCTGTGTGGAGGCACCCATACCGAAAGTCAGCATCGTCGTGGTCATCACCACGAGTTTCTGCGGCCCCTCCATATCGACGAAATGGTTCAGCACGATATACCACAGTGAAATGTCGAGCAGTCCCAGCCCCACGACCACGAGCCCCATCACGGCACCGCTTCGGAAAGCCACCTGCAACCCCCGGTTCAGCGACCGGTCGGCGGCACACGCCGTTCTAGACGACGCATAGGTAGCTGTCTTCATGCCGATGAAACCGGCGAGCCCCGAAAAGAAACCGCCCGTCAGGAAAGCGAACGGCACCCATTTGTTCTGTACGCCCAATCCGAAGGCGAGCCAGGCGAAGAAGAGTGCCAAGACGATAAATACGATAACGACCACCTTATACTGCTGCCGAAGATAGGCCATCGCCCCTTCACGCACGTACCGGGCTATCTCTTTCATGCGCTCCGTCCCTTCGTCCTGCCGTTTCATCTGCCTGAAAAAATACCAGGCGAACAGCAGGGCTATGAGTGCGGCAGCCGGTATCAACCAAAAAATCGTCGGTGTATTTCCCATAATCCGTTCTGTTTAAATGTTTATACTTGAATGTTTAAATAGCTCCCCTTTCCTCGCCGGACAGGCGCCCGACCGAAAGGAGGTTTGTCTTCGCACCGGGCGCGTGCCGCAAAACGGCCCCGACCATCGGGCAGCATTCCATCGACGGACAGTCGCCGCAGGTCTCGTACCCCTTCTCCGAAACACACCTGCGAATGCTGCACATGCCGCTGCAATAGGCGAATTTCACCCCTTCGGTACGACATCCCATGCAATCGATGGTCGCGGACGTAATCTCCGGAGTCCCGTTCATCACGCTCCATCTCCGGGCTGTCTCCTCCCGCAGCCCGTCGTCATTCAACAGCGTGGCCCTGCGGGCATCGCACTCCCCGCAATCCAGGCCGCAGCATGCAATCAGCTCGTTATTCATGCTCTCTCCGTACTCATCTTCCTTCGTCAATACGGGCACCAGACCGTCCCCCACCCCGGCTGCCGACTCATTCAGAGAACCACTCCGGAATAAAATGTTCCGGCAGACCGTCAGAATTTTTCTTCTCTTTCGACAGGATTTCCAACAGGTCGTATTCCGTCCATGCCGGAGTAGCCATCGTATAGTCCAGATAATCCGACTCGGAAATCCGGATTCGATATTCATAACCAGACTCATATTCGAATCCGCCGATACTATGGCCGAAAGCCTCCCATTCACGAGTATCTTCCGTTTTGACGGCGTAAACATCCGCCCGAATATTCATTCCGCACGACCATACAAGTCCCGGGACTTGTTCCGAAGCGACCAGCAGTTCGTACTCCCGATAACCGATTACCCCGTTTTCGTTCTGTTCCAAGGTCGTGCTACGGCAGCCTGCGACACAGCACCCGCACAGGAACACCAAACATACCCTGAATAGCCTCTTTCCGTTCATCATATCCGTCTTAAAAGGTTCTCCGAAAATACCTCCGGCTTTACATCCATGATTTTGCAACCATGCTTTGCCATCCTGCGGCACCCCCGGTCGACCGGTCGTACCCATTCTTTCCTCGGAGACAGCCGGCGGACACTGCTCCTGCGAATACAATATTTTCGTAATTTTGGGCGCGGCAGGAATGACGGTACCGAAATCAATGCAACAAATTTAATCTTTTTTCAAAAACGGCCAAACGAAGCGCCGTTTTTTCGGAAAAACAACAACCGGTTCGAAAGGAGATGAAAAAGACCACCAACGAAGAACTGCACCGTCCGAGTGCAGAAGAGTATGCCCGCATGCGCAAAATGCCCGTGACGGTCGTACTCGACAATATACGGAGCCTGAACAATGTCGGTTCCTTCTTCCGAACATGCGACGCTTTCGCCGTAGAACGGCTGCTGCTGTGCGGCATAACGGGGACTCCCCCCTCCCGCGAAATTCACAAGACGGCCCTCGGCGCCGAAAATACCGTCGCATGGCAATACTTCGAGAGTACGGCCGAAGCCGTCGAATCGCTCAGGAGGGAGGGATACGTCGCGCTCGCCGTAGAACAGGCCGAAGGAGCCGTCATGCTGGAAGATTTCCGGCCGGGAGCCGGCCAACGTTATGCCCTCGTCTTCGGCAATGAGGTGGAGGGGGTGGCACAGGAGGTGGCCGACATGTGCGACGGTGCCGTCGAGATACCCCAGGCGGGAACGAAACACTCCCTGAACGTAGCGGTAGCCGGCGGGGCGGTACTCTGGCATCTGTTCGCAGGATATATATCCGAAAAAAAGGCCGCGGATGAAACCGTGTGAAAAAGTCTCCTATCTTTGCCGACGTAATCCATTCATTCAAGAAACGATGTCCACCGAAAGAAACCTCAGGCCGGTCACCACGCTGCGGCTCGCCGAAATGAAAAGCCGCGGCGAAAAAATCGCCATGCTGACGGCATACGACTACTCCATGGCCCGTATCCTCGACAGGGCCGGAATAGACGTCATTCTGGTCGGCGATTCCGCTGCCAACGTCATGGCCGGCTACGAAACGACCGTCCCCATGACGCTCGACAACATGATATACCATGCACAATCGGTCACCCGTGCAGTGGAACGTGCCCTCGTGGTAGTGGACATGCCCTTCGGCACCTATCAGGGCAACTCGAAAGAGGCGCTCTGTTCGGCGGTACGCATCATGAAGGAGACCGAAGCAGGCGCCGTCAAGCTCGAGGGAGGCAAGGAAATCCTCGAATCGGTAGACAGAATCCTGAGCGCAGGCATTCCCGTTATGGGGCATCTCGGACTCACCCCTCAGTCGATTCACAAATACGGCACCTATGCCGTCCGGGCCAAGGAGGAAGCCGAAGCAGAAAAGCTGCTCGAAGATGCCCACCTGTTGGAAAAGGCCGGCTGTTTCGGCATCGTCCTCGAAAAGATACCGGCACATCTGGCCGGACAGGTCGCCCGCGAACTCGCCATCCCGATAATCGGCATCGGTGCCGGCCGGTACGTGGACGGACAGGTACTCGTGACACACGACATGCTCGGCATCAACAGCGAATTCTCTCCGCGGTTTCTGCGACGCTATGCGAACCTGACCGAAACGATGTCCGGTGCATTCGGCAGCTACATCCGCGACGTCAAGGAGGGCGACTTCCCCAGCGAAGAGGAGCAGTACTGACGGTCGCATAAAAAAATCCCGCGGAGCAGTAGCTCTCCGCGGGACTATTCCGGGCAGCGGCTCTGCCGCATGCGTCACTTTCCTATAAGCTCCACGCTCCTTTTGATAAAGTTGGTGAGCTGCTCACCCTTCAGCATCCCGTTGGAAAGCAGGGCAAGGTCGATAAGCTGTTTGACAAGGCTGTTGCCGGCACCTATTTCCTTCAGCCGGGCCGTGCGCTGCCCGCGCAGGTCATCCACCTTCTTGGCCAGGTCGTCGCGCTGCTGCTTCTCCTCTTCCGTCAGGTCGGCCTCCTTCTTATCCTTTATCAGTTCGTTGAGGTTCGCCTGCTGCTTCTGGGCCGTCTCTATCTTCTTGTTTATCGTCTTGAGTTTCTCACCGTACTCGTTCTCCACCACACCGAGAATGTCGATTACGAGCGGATGGTTGGCATTGACGGCTATCGTATAGTTGTCGGGCATCTGGCTGTAGAACTGGCTCATGCCGCCGCCGCTCATCGCCGCCATCTCCTTCATGCGGCGCATGTATTCATCCTGCGTGATGGTCACCGGAGCGTCGGTGGGCGCCATCGCTTCGAACGCTATGTTATAGAATATCTTCTGGTCGGTCGGGAGCTGGCTCTCGAACACCGGGCGCATGATATCCTGCTGCTCGGAACTGAGCGACATGCTCATGTTCGTCTCCTTGTCGATAAGCCGCTCGGCCACATCGGAATCGACACGCACGAAACGGCACCCTTTCTCCTTGTTCTCGTACCAGCTCACGAAGTGGTTGTCGAGCTGTCCGTCCATGAGCAGGACATCGTACCCCTTCTCCTCGGCTCCCCTGACGAAGCTGTGCTTGCCGACCGCATCGTCCGTATAAATATATATCACCGTACCGTTCCGGTCGGTCTGGTTCTCCTTCACCTTGTCGCGGTACTCGGCCAGGGTGAAGTAACTGCCCGCCGTATTCTTGAGCAGCATGAATCCCTCGGCCTTCTCGGCGAACTTCTCGTCGGTCACGATGCCGTATTCGATGAAGATTTTCAGGTCGTCCCACTTGCCCTCGAAATCCGCCCGCGCGGTATTGAAGAGCTCCTGCAGTTTGTCGGCCACCTTACGGGTAATGTAGCCCGATATCTTGCGCACGTTGCCGTCGCTCTGAAGGTAGCTGCGCGACACGTTCAGCGGAATGTCCGGCGAATCGATAACCCCGTGCAGCAGCGTCAGGAACTCGGGAACGATGCCCTCCACCGAATCGGTCACATACACCTGGTTGCTGTAAAGCTGTATCCTATTCTTCTGAATCTCGAAATTGTTGTGGATTTTCGGGAAATAGAGAATCCCCGTCAGGTGGAACGGATAGTCGATGTTGAGATGTATCCAGAACAGCGGGTCGTCGCTGCCCGGATAGAGCTTCCGGTAGAATTCCCGGTACTGTTCGTCGGTCACATCGGCCGGATTATGCGTCCAGAGCGGGTCGGTATCGTTCACGATGTCGTCCCGTTCGGTATCCACATACTTTCCGTCCTTCCACTCCTGTACCTTTCCGCAGGCTATCGGTATGGGAAGGAAGCGGCAGTATTTACGCAGCATTCCGCGAATACGGGACTGGTCGGCGAACTCGGCGCTCTCTTCGCTCAGATAGAGGATGATATCGGTTCCCCGCGACCTTTTTTCCGCCCGTTCCGTCATGGTGAATTCGGGCGTTCCGCCGCAGCTCCACACGACCGTCGGCGCCTCCTCCCTGTAAGACTGGGTAACGATTTCCACCTTGTCGGCTACCATGAAAGCCGAATAGAACCCCAGGCCGAAGTGTCCGATGATATTCTGGTTCTTGTATTTCGACATGAACTCCTCGGCACCTGAGAAAGCTATCTGGTTGATATATCGGTCCACCTCTTCGGCTGTCATGCCGATACCCGCATCGGAAATCGTCAGCGTCCGCGCCGCGGCATCCGCCGTGACGTGCACCGTCAGGTCGCCCAACTCGCCGGCGTAATCGCCCGTCGAAGCCAACGTTTTCAGCTTCTGCGTGGCATCCACCGCATTGGACACGAGTTCCCGCAGGAATATTTCATGGTCGGAATAGAGGAATTTTTTAATGATGGGGAAGATATTCTCGGTAGTAACCCCGATTTTTCCGTTCTGCATATGCTTGTGTTTTTGTTGTTTCGAAGTGACAAGCAAAAACACAAACAATATGCCACCCCGTCCTGTCTGCCACTGTGACAGACAGACTGACACGTTTGCAGCAGCAAAATCCGTAACAGAGAGATTCAGCGGAACAACGGCCGCCGGATGAAACGGGCAAGATAACTCCCCGCGAGCAGGGCCTGTGCGGCCCAGTAGCACGACAGCACGGCGACACTGCTCCAGGTGAAAGGACGGACGAAACGGTTCCAGGCCAGGAACACATCGGAGATGAGAAAAAGCAGAGCCCCGGCGATATACCATCCGCGCCCCTTTCCTTTCCAGAAAAACGAAGAGGCGCACATCAGGGTTATCAGTACGGCATACACGACAACTGCTCCATGTTCCGTCGGGTTTCCGACTGCCGGGATTATCCGGGATGCCGCGACGGCAACGGCGGCACACAACAACAGAGCGGCGGCGAGCGACGAGGGACGGAACCATGCACCGCGCAGGAAATAGACCGCATAAAAGATATGGGCGACTGCGAAAAACGAAGCCTGCAACAGAAACATGCCGCTTTCTCCGCAATAGTCGCCGGCGGCGGACATCAACAAGCCGAGCGACATGAACGAACCGTGCCATTTTGTCGGGACGAGCGAAACGACGGCAAGATAAAACACGGGAAGGGCGAAAACCAGCGGCAGCAGCGGCAAGCCGAAATGCTGCCACATGCCGTACACTGCGACCGTAACGGCATATCCCGCCAACAACGATATGTATGTACCCTTCTTCATTGCGTCCCCTCCATCCGACCTGTCCGAACCTTTGGCAACACCACCGCTTCCGGATTCCGTGCCGTCCGGAAAATCCCGCTTCCGCCAAACGGTCCTACAACAGCGGCCTGCCGAAAACGGTTCAGAAACCGAACAGTTCCAAAAACCACTGCGGCGCCCGCAACGGCCGGCGAGTAACCGCATCGACGAATACAAGCACGACCGTTCCCGTATTTATCAGGTCGCCCGCCTCGTTGTATATCTCGTGCTCGAACCTCAGTTTCACGCCCGGCCTCTCCGCAATCCGTATACGAACCGTCAGCAGGTCGTCATAATAGGCAGGCGCCAGGTAGTTCAACTGTACCTCGCGCACGGGCAGCATCACTCCGCGGGCCTCCATCTCCTTGTAGGAGAGCCCACGCCCGCGCATCATCTCGGTACGCGCCACCTCGTAATAGTTCACGTAATTGGAGTGGTGCACCACCCCCATGTTGTCCGTCTCCTTGTATCTGACACGTATCCGAACCTCGGATTCCGGCATCTTTTCCATCCTTTTCTCGTCTATATGAACGTTATCAACACTCCGCCGCAATCCCCGCCGTTCCATTCGGCGAGCCGCAGCGTTTCCTCTCCGACAAGAAGCTCATCCCGCCGAAGTTTCCCTCCGGCTTCGACCGTAACGGGATATGCGCCCGGAGGCGGCAGCAGCTTATCCCTGTCGCCGGGCAGTACGCTCCGGCCCCGGATATCCGCAATGAGGATATATCCCCTCGTCAGGAACTCCGCTGCATGCGCCATCTCTCCGGAGGCAATCATATTGCGGACGACGGTCGAACTCACCTTCTCTTCGTGCACGTCGCGCCGGCCGACACGGACGGCAACGAACCCGAGCTCCCCCTGCATACGCTGCAACGAAGCGAAATCACCCTGCTGACCACTCCCGAAACGGTGGTTGTACCCCACCACGAACCGCTTCATCCCTATCTTTCCCACGAGTATCTCCCGCACGAAATCGTCCGAAGACATTCGGGCGAATTCGGCAGTGAAAGGCAGCACGACCACATCGTCGATGCCGGCCTCCCGCAATAGCCAAAGCTTCTCGTCGAGCGTATTGAGCAACTTCACCCCGCCCCCGTCGGGCAGCACCCTTCTCGGATGGGGCCAGAAAGTGACTACAACGCTCTCTCCGCCCGCCTCGTCCGCCATCGTCTTCACCTGCTCGAGCAAGGCGCGGTGGCCGAAATGCACCCCGTCGTACGAACCGACCGTAACGACCGGGAATTTGATTGGCGGCAATCCCTCCGCCGAACGGAACACCCTCATGACGACAGGCTACATTTCATTGTTCTCTTCATTCTCCTTCACGAAATAGGCGACCTTTTCGAGGAGAGTGGTGATATCGTAGTTCTCCACCACGATGCCGAGCGGAAAGTTCAGCGGTTTGGAGGTAAAGTTAAGCACCCCCTTGATGCCGGCATTGACTATCGGTACGACCAGGTCGGAGGCTATCCGCGACGGGCACGAAAGCACCGCTATGTTGATATCGAGGCTCGACACGTCGGCCTCGAAGTCGTCCATACTGTAACAAGGTATCTCCTCGATGGTTTGACCGACCTTTTCCGGGTCCACGTCGAACGCGGCCACTATTTTCAGATTCAGCCCCTTGCCGTTAAAATAACGGGTGATGGCCTGACCGAGGTGTCCCATCCCTATCACGGCGATGTTCATCGGCGTAGGACTGTCGAGGATGCCGTTGATGAAATCTATCAGTACCTCGACGTCATACCCTTTTTTCGTATCGCTCGAAAAGCCTATCAGCATCAGGTCACGGCGCACCTGTACGGCCGTGATGCCCTGCATGCCGGCGAGCACATGCGAAAATATGTGCGTAATACCCTGACGGTGCAGATTCATCAGCGTGCGGCGGTACTCGCTCAGTCGCTCAATGGTCTTCTCGGGAATATTGTTATTGGACATAATCGAATCGTTTTTGTATTTCTCTCCGTCGGAGGATTACCGGACGCTGATGGTATAGTCGTTGCCGTAGGTCACGAGGGCCCACTCGGTATTGCCCGTATTGCCGCCCGCACCCGTTTCAAAACGGTAGGGCGTCTGCAGCGGTACCATAACACTGCCCGACAGGGCCGGTACGGCATTGCCCGCAGCGACCGCGCCGCCGAACATCTTCACCGCGTCGTAACCGCGGTAGGAGTAGAGCGAGGGCACGCGCCCGAAAGCCTCTATGTACCGCCTGTCGAAATCCAGCATCGCCTCATTACCGCGGTCGGCATGATAGGAGGTGACGAACGAAACGTTCAGTTTGAAAAACAGACTCCGGTCGAGGTTACGATAGCGCACCCACCTGGAGTTGCCCACCACCATGATGTGCCCCGTCCGTTTGGAACGCGCCAGCCGGCTGTTCTGCACCGAGCTGAGCGCAGCCAGAATGAGGTCTACGCCGGTCTCGTCTCCGGCCAGCACCACGAAAACGTTATCCGTCCCGCTGCCTGCCAACATCTCGTCGATTTGCTGCGAAGGCGTCCCTTTGCGATATACCACCCGTTGGTAGGGATTGCCTCCTACGACGGCTTTCATCTCCCGTTCGAAAGCGGCATCGTTCACGTCCGACGTGATGAAGACGATGTTCTTGTCACCTTCGAAAAGAGGGCCCATCTTCTCATAACGACGGGAAGGCTCCGGTGACATGCTGAACACCGTAGCGCCATATCCCTCCCCGAGGTCGGCGAGCGGCGAGACCACCGGTACGCCGGTCAGCCTCGAATATTCGGCCACCGGAGCCAATTCGTCCTCATACACCGGCCCGATGATGACATCGGAGTGCCGGAAAGCCTCCGCGGCGGTTATCGTCCGCACCGTTTCAGGCGAACGTTCCGTATTGAAAAGATTCAGCACCACCGAATGGCCGGCATTTCTCAGTTCATCGGCCGCAATCAGCGCCCCTTCGTAAAACTCCATGAAACTCGCCCGCACCGTATTGTCGTCCGACAGCGGCAGCAGCAGTGCAAGTTCCATCTCCCCCGCATAAGGGCGGCTTTCCCGAAACGTCACCTCCGTTCCGGGCAGAAGAGGATGCTCCTCCCCTCCGACCGCACCGGCCGCCTCCCCTGCGGCGGTATCCTTCGCCGCAAGCTCCCGTCCCGGGACGGGTATCCGCAGCAGCACCCCCGCCTTCAGCCCGCCGCGGACATCATTGCCGGCCTCTATGTCGGCTACGGTCACACCGTATTCGCGGCTGATGGCATAGAGCGTCTCGCCCATCTCGACGAGGTGGTAAACATATTCATCGGACACTTCCGTCAGCGTCGAGGCAAAATCGTCCATCTGCGACAGGATTTGCTGCGGCGAGGTCTTGTCCATCTCGGACTTGCGGATGAGCAGTTCCTGCCCTGCCTTCAGATGCGACGGGTCGAGCCCCGGATTGTCCTGTATGAGTGTATTGATTGCCAGCGAGTAACGCTTGGCGATAGAGTAGGTAGTCTCGCCCGGCTGCACGGTATGGGTTACGAACGTCCGCTGCATCTTGCGGCGGGACAGCTCTATCTCCGGCACATCGGTACAGAGCACCCGGACCGTTTCGCCCGCTTTCAGTCCGGCCTCCTTCACCGCCGGATTGTCTTCGTAAAAACGCTCCTCGGCGACACCGTACAGCCTCGACAGGGAATAGACCGTTTCGCCCGGGGCAACCCGATGCAGATAGTAGTCCGTACCTGCCATGCTCACCACTTCGGACGACCGTGTACCGGGGACCTGGGCGGCGGCCTCTCCGAACAGGAGGACAGACGCCGCCAAAACTATCAGCCAACTCTTCATCATCGCTCTCCTTTGACATTCATCACGCTATTCCGGCGGAATCTTCGTCTCCTCCGCCGCACGACGGGCTCCGGTACCGCCGGAACCCGTTCGACCATGCGCTATTTCTTGTTCAGCGCCGCATCGCGCAGACGTATCTCCGTAATCACCTTTTTCGTGTACATCGGAAAATCGCCGTTCATCATCCACGAATAGTACCCCGGCTCCTCCCGGAAGACCTCCGCCACCGGACGCCCCCTGTACTTTCCGAAACCGAAGACCTCCACCCCGTCCTTATCATAAAGGATACGGCCGGCATAGTCCGCACAGCGGTTTTGCTCGGTAAATTTGGCCAGGAACTCCACGTCGTTTTCCAGTTCGGGATACCGGTCGAGCTGTGCCTTCAGCACCTCGTAGGTAGCCAGCGTATCGGCTTCGGCCGAATGGGCTCCCTCCAGCTCCCGGTCGCAGTAAAAACGGTAGGCGGCGACGAGCGTACGCTGTTCCATCTTGTGGAAGATGTTCTGCACGTCGATGAATCTCCGCTTTTTCAAATCCACATCCACTCCGGCACGCAGGAACTCTTCCGCCAGCACCGGAATATCGAAACGGTTGGAGTTGTATCCCGCCAGGTCGCACCCCTCCATGTAGGCGGCGAGCGACTTGGCTATCTGCTCGAAACGGGGTTCGTCCTTCACGTCGTCATCGGCAATGCCGTGTATTGCGGTCGATTCCGGCGGTATGGGCATCCCCGGATTGATGCGCCGTGTCTTCACCTCCTTGCTACCGTCGGGCTGCACTTTCACCAGCGAAATCTCCACGATTCGGTCTTTGGCCGGGTCTACCCCCGTGGTCTCCAAATCGAGGAAAACTATCGGTCTCTTCAGTTTCAGTTCCATCGCCGCGCACCCTATGCGTTAATGAGCATGGGCATGAGTATCATCAGCGTATCGCTCGCCTGCACATCGTCGTAAATAGGCTTGAAAACACCCGAACGGGTCGAATCGGCCAGCTCGATAACAACGCTGGGAGTCTCGAGGTTAGAAAGTATCTCCACCAGAAAAGTCGATTTGAACCCTATCGTCACGGGCGTCCCCTCGTAGCTGCACGACAGACTCTCGTTGGCTGAATAGGAGAAATCGAGGTCCTGGGCCGTGAGGTTTATCCGGTTATCCCCGATATCGAACTTTATCAGGTTGGTCGCCTGGTTGGAGCAGACCGCCACGCGTTTGATGGCATTCAGCAACTCCACCCTGTCCACGATGAGCCTGTTCGGATTGTTGGCCGGTATCACGCCGTTGTAATTCGGGTAATTGCCTTCGATGAGGCGGCACATAAGGGTACTGTTTTTCAGCGTGAACTTCACGTTTTTGGAATCGAACGCCACCTTTACCGCGTCGTCCTCCTTGAGCAGAATGGTACGCAGCAGGTTGGCCGGTTTCTTGGGCAGGATGAACGAAGCCTTCGGGCCGCCCTCGGTATCGACCGTATATTTCACCAGTTTGTGCGCATCGGTGGCGACGAAGATGTATTGCGACGGAGTGAGGTCGATGAAGATACCGTTCATCACGGGCCGAAGTTCGTCGTCGGCCGTGGCGAAGATGGTCCTGTTGATACCGCCCAGAAGCACGTCCACATCGAAAGTGAGCTCCTGCGCATCGTCGGCGAGAGGCTGGGCGGCCGGATAGCTCATGCCGGAGGTACCCGGCAACGCAATGGAGCCGGTCTTCCAGCTAATCTTTATCTCCCACTTCTCCTCGTCGGCCTCGAAGGTCAGCGGCTGTTCGGAGAACTCCTTGAGCGAGTCGATGAGGAGTTTCACCGGTGCGGCTATCACGCCCTCCGATTCGACGCTCTCGGGGATTATCGTGGAGGTAATGGTCGTTTCGAGGTCGGACGCGGTCACTTTCAGGCTGCCGTCCTTTACCTCGAACAGAAAATAATCGAGTATGGGAAGCGTATTCTTGCTGCTGATAACCTTCGATGCCGTCGAAAGGAACGACAGCAATGCGGAACTTGATATGACGAATTTCATGCTCTGTATATTTTATTGAACTGTTGTTTTCCCGATTAATTTTCAAAAATAGGCATTTTCATCGATTCCGCCAAACCGCCCCTCCGTACCGGCATAAAGAATGTAACAAAACATGATTCCGCTATACAAAACCAATGTAATTATACCTATCTTTAAGGCGCGGACGGGTCCATTCCGAATTTCCGTCCTGTCGAAATATGTACCATCACCATCTCAAACATATCGCCATGGCCGCTGCCGCCGTATCGCTGTCGGTCTCCTGCGTCAGGGACGACGGAGGAAACCATCCCGCAAGAGAGTATGTCCGGGTAGGCATGACCGTTCCCGCCTTCAGCGTTTCGGGAGAAGGGGGGCGGACTTTCGACTCTCCCGAAGGATTCGCCGGCCGGACGACGCTGCTGCTTTTCTTCGCCACCTGGTGTCCCGACTGCCAGGCGGAGCTGCCCGTAATCGACGCCGTATGGCAGACGGTAGCCGGCGAACCCGGCTATGACGTCGTAGCCATATCGCGCGGCGGCGCGGAAGGACGGTACGAACAGAGTCCCGATATCCTCTCCCGGTACTGGAAAGACCATGACCTTCGGATGCCGTGGTATCTCGACGGCGACCGTTCGGTCTTCGACCGCTTCGCCAGTGCCGGTATCCCCCGCGTCTATATCGTCAACGCGGAAGGCGTCGTGGTATGGCAATCGGCCGCTCCCGAGCTCGATGCGGCAGGTTACCTCGCCCTGCTCCGGCAATACCGGTAACACGCGGCAGCGACAACCATGACCTATCCGGGGACGGACACATTTGTCCGTCCCCGGATGCCGTATACCCCATCCCCTTTCCCACCCCACCGCCCCTTCTTCCGTTGCCGGCTCCGGTCGGAAGGACTTCCGGCAAAGATGCGCTCCGGTGAACCGGCCCCGTCCGTACCGCCGTCCCGCATCGTTCTTCCCTGCCTGCCAACCCGGCACGCAACATCTGCAAAAAACACATTTTCTTATTTTACCGACCTTCCTTTATGTTGAAAGTGCATTTTTTCTCAAATACATATATTATTGTTTTATAAATTTAATTTTACTTAATTGCAACCGCAATTTTAAAAACAATAGTATATATACAACAAATACATTTTTTTTCGCTGCACGGCAGGCCGACCGGTAGGCTTGCCGCAGCAACACTTAAACAAACACCAACTATCTCTACGATGAAAAAACTATCCTTTTTCGCTGCAGCCGTAATTCTGCTGGCCGGCTGTACACAAGACCCAAAGAACGAGTATGTAAAGCTCAGCGACGCGGCATGCACTTTCCGGGCTGCCGACAACCTTCCGCAGACGGTCCGCGTCAATGCTTCGGGCTCCTGGACGGCGGAATCCGGCGCCTCGTGGCTGACCGTGGAACAGCAGGCGGACGCCCTCGTCCTCACGGTTGCCGACAACGACACCGACTACGACCGGAATACCGAAATCCTCATCGCCTCCGGCCGCGCCGAGGCATCGATTAGCGTCAGTCAGCTGGCTGCCGACAGCAACATCGCCCGGCTCCGTGTTCTGAAAACCTTCTCCGGCGGTACGGTCATGTCCAAAGGCGGACGGTACGTCGGCGGCATCATATCGGAACTCCAGCCCGATGAGAGCTACTGTTACTACCCGGTCATCATCGACCTCCAAACCGACGAATGGACCAAGACCGGCCCCTTCCCGTCCGCTCAGTACATGCTTCTGAGACCCTATGCCATCTCCGACCAGGGACTGCTTTTCTGCTTCAACGCCCACGGCTCGAGCCCCGGCATCGACCTGCAGGGCAACGTCCTAATGCCGCAAGGTATCGACGAGTTCAAACACAACCCCCACATACAGAGCATCTCTGAAGACGGCCGCATCTGGGTAGGTTATCAACAGACAGGCGACTTCGAGAACGGTAACCTCTTCCATCCGGTCAAATGGGTGGACGGCGTTCCGGAACTGCTGCCCATGCCGGAAGCCAGCCTGCGCGGAGTTCCTTTCATAAACGGCTGCATGGCCCGCGGCTGCTCCGCCGACGGTTCGGTCATCTACGGCTCCTCATGGGACAATCTGGATTTCGGCATGCTCTACTGGAAAGACGGCAAGGTCGACTGGGCAGGCAGCGATGTGCGCCGCATACATACGGAAATAAACCGCTACGGCGAGGAGGAGATATGCGTGGATGCCATGCGCTGCATGGCCGACCTGACACAGATAAGCCCCAACGGCAAATGGATAGCGGGGGCATACCGCTATGAAATTATGGAAGACGGCAATTATCACATCGAAACCTATCCGGCCGTCTTCAATACGGAAACAGGCAAGACCGTCATCATCAAGGATTACGGCGAAAGGGTGGTTTCGCACATCACCAACGACGGCATCGTCTGCATCGCCAACAGCTCCTACCTGCCCGACGACGGTTTCATGTACGACGCAAACACCGAAGCCAACCTCGGCAGCGTATCGGAATGGATTCGGAGCAACTACGGCATCATCGCCCCGCGGGGCTACATCCGCCACATATCGGCCGACGGGCAATACCTGATGGCCCATACGCTGGAACCAAGCGCCCTGACCGTACGCGTAGTAGGATGGTATCTCGCACCGGCCCTGGAGAAATAACACACTCACCTTAAAACCCGAATCAGTATGAAAAAGTATCTTTGGCTGGCGCCGGTGATGCTGCTCGCCGCCGCCTGCAAACCCGAAACAGACAACACGGCATCGCTCTCCGCGACCCCGACCGAAATCGAGTTCGCCGCCACCGGAGGCGCAGCACAAACCATTGCGGTAACGGCCAAAAACGTTGCCTGGGACTACTCCGTACCCGAAAGCACCGGGGCATGGATAACCGCCGAGAAACGTGACGGCGGCCTGTCGGTCACGGCTGCGGACAATATGAACAAGGACGGCCGTACCGGCCAGATAAGGATATTCGCCGAGAACAACGACAAAGTCCCGGCCATCAGCATCACGCTCCGTCAGGCGGGCAATGCGGATGCCCCCGACCTTTATCTGACCGTCGAACCCGCTTCCCTGACCTTCGAGGGCGAAGGTGCTGCCCCGCAGGAGGTGAAGGTCACACCGTCCGTCGAGACACTCGCGTGGAGCGCCGCCGCAGAGGACGACGCCGCAGCCTGGATTACCGTCGAGGAGGGGAACGGAACGTTCGCCGTATCGGTACAAGACAACCCCGAAGAGAGCAGGCGTACCGGAAGGATTATCGTGACACCCTCCGAACCGTCCGCCGAAGCCAAAGCGGTCATCGTGGTGCAGGAGGGCAAAATCGTCCCGCCGTCGCTGACCGTCACCCCGACCGACCCGCTCGCATGGGAATACGACGACCTCAACCAGGCCTACCTCACCGTTACCGCCGTAAACTGCACGTGGACGGCCAAAGCCGTGGACGAAGAGGGAAAAGCCACCGACTGGATATCTCTCACGCCCGACAAAAACGACACGCAGCTCAACGTCCGCCCCGCTACGCGCAATACGACCGCCTCGTCCCGTTCCGGATACATCATCATCTCGGTCGATGCAGAAGGCGTGGATGAGGTGCGCATCGCGGCTTCCCAAACCGCCGCTCCGGACCATTTCTCGACCTTCAACAACGATATCGACCTCAATACGCTGGGTTTCTCCTGGGCCCGCTCGAACCTGAACCCGAGATACCCGGACGACCTGTTCCTCTATCCCTGGTCTTCCTGGGAAATCAACATCCTTTCGGACGGAGTCAATTTCAATCCCAATACCGGCAAATTCGACGGTACCGGTCATAAACTGTCGTTCAACATCATTACCGACCGCAAAGAACTGAACGACGAGATGAACTACGTCATTCCCGACGGTGACTACATCGTCGGACCGGCCAAACCTGCTCCCGAGGACCCCGACGACCTCGCTACAAGCGACCCGTTCACCATTCTCCAGGGGTCGAAAACCTCCAGTTTCTGGGCACCGTACAAAGGCTTCTGGTACATGGCCCTGACAGACGGCGCGACGGACGGCGACATGGCCCCCATCATCACGGGTACGGTCACGATTACCAAACAGGCCGACGGCAATACCCTCTACCGTTTCGATTTCGACCTGACCGACGACATGAACAACCGGATAACGGGCACCTACGAGGGCTCGATAGGACTCTATGTAAACGGCGTGCAGATACCCGAATAACGGGACGGCGGGCCGCAAACATAGCGACAGGTTCTTGCAGGGGGAGCCGCAGCGCAATGCTGCGGCTCCCCCACTTTCATTCTGCGACACCGTCCGTCCGCGCACCCCGCATTCATAACGGAAGAAGCGTTCCGACCGCCGGACAACACGGGCTGGGCGGCCATGAATCATGGCCGCCCAGCTCATACACAAATGTCAAAATATTACTTCGCCCGACTCATCTCGGCGAAATACCGATAGAAGAGCGCAATGGTCTCGATGCCGCGGTAGAAGTTGTCCAGCCCGTAACTCTCGTTGGGCGAATGAATCGCATCGCGGTCGAGACCGAAACCCATCAGGATGGACTTGGTGCCGAGTATGGATTCAAAACCGCTGATTATCGGGATGCTGCCACCCGAATAGAACGGCAGGGGTGTCTTTCCGAAAGTCTCCTCCATGGCCTTCTCGGCGGCATGGTAGGCCGGCAGGTCGGTAGGCGACACATAGGGCTGGCCGCCGTGCAGCGCCTTTACCTCCACGCGCACGCTCTCCGGAGCGATGCTGCGGAAATAGTTCTCGAAAAGCACCGCGATTTTCCGATAATCCTGATGCGGCACGAGCCTCATGGATATTTTCGCCGAAGCCTTCGAAGGGATGATGGTCTTCGTTCCCTCGTCGATATAACCGCCCCAGATACCGTTCACGTCAAGCGAGGGACGCACTCCGGTACGCTCGGCAGTCGTATAGCCCTTCTCGCCCTGTACGGCCGGGATATCGATGGATTTCTTGTAGCGCTCCACGTCGAACGGGGCACTGTTGAGCGCACGCCGCTCCGCGTCAGACAGTTCGCGCACGTCATCGTAAAAACCGGGGATGGCGATGTGTCCGTCGGCATCGACGAGTTTCGCAATCATGTCGGCCAGCACGTTCGCCGGATTGGCCACCGCACCGCCGTAAAGTCCGGAGTGCAAGTCCTTGTCGGGGCCGGTCACCTCCACCTGCATGTAGCAGAGTCCGCGCAGGCCGCAGGTGATGGAAGGGGTATCCCATGCGATGAGACTCGTATCGGAAACGAGGATGATGTCGGCTTTCACCAGCTCCCTGTGTTCCTCGCACCATTTGTAAAGGCTTCCGGAGCCTATCTCCTCTTCCCCTTCGAGCATGAACTTCACATTGCACGGCAACTGCCCCGTAGCCACGAGCGCCTCGAACGCCTTGGCGTGCATGTAGAGCTGCCCCTTGTCGTCGTCGGCACCGCGGCACCAGATGCGCCCTTCCTTCACGACAGGCTCGAAAGGCTCCGTCCGCCACTCGTCCACCGGGTCTTCGGGCATCACGTCATAGTGGCCGTACACGAGCACCGTCGGCAGCGACCGGTCGATGATTTTTTCCGCGAAGACCACCGGATTGCCCTCGGTAGGCATCACCTCGGCCCGGTCGGCGCCCGACTTGAGCAGCGCATCCCGCAGCCACTCCGCCGCACGCACCATATCCCCCTTATGAACGCTCTGGGCGCTGACCGAGGGTATCCGGAGCAGCTCAAACAGCTCCTCCACGAACCGTTCCCTGTTCTCTTCGATATACTGTTTTACCATATTAATTAGTATTGATGAAACGTTCCTTACCGCACACTCCGCCGGCCCCCTCACCGGGCCCCGGCAAGCCGCTCTATCTCTCCGGCGAACCGGGCGGCGAGCCGCCGGGCCTCCTCCGGGTCACGGCTCTCGCTGTAAATGCGGATGATGGGTTCGGTATTAGAACTCCGCATATGCACCCATCCCTCCGGGAAGTCGATTTTCACGCCGTCCGTATCGGTGATTCTCTCCCCGCTATACGCATCTTTCATGCCGGAGAGTATCTTCGCCACATCCATCCCGGGCCGGAGCGTTATCTTGTCTTTCGCCATGTAATACTGCGGATAACCGCTGCGCAGCTCCGTCATACGTTTGCCGCTGCGGGCCAGCGAAGTCAGCAGGAGCGCCACGCCCACAAGGGCATCGCGCCCGTAATGGAGCGCCGGATAGATGACGCCGCCATTCCCTTCGCCTCCTATCACGGCACCGGTCTCCTTCATCTTGGCGACCACGTTCACCTCACCCACCGCCGAGGCGGCATAGTGTCCGCCATGGCGTTCGGTTACGTCCCGCAGCGCCCGCGTGGAGCTGAGGTTAGAAACCGTATCGCCCGGCGTCGCCGACAGTACGTAATCGGCCACGGCCACGAGCGTGTACTCCTCGCCGAACAGCTCGCCGTCCTCGCAGACGAAAGCCAACCGGTCCACATCGGGGTCCACCACGATACCCATATCCGAACCGTTGCGGCGCACCGCCTCCATAACCTGCGAAAGGTTTGCGGCAATGGGCTCGGGATTGTGGGCGAAATCTCCCGTAGGTTCGCAGTTGAGACGTTCCACCTCCACGCCCATACGTTCCAGCAGCCGGGGTATCACAATACCCCCCACGGAGTTCACGGCATCGACCGTCACCCGAAAGCCCCGTTTCCGGACAGCCTCCGCATCCACCAGCGGCAAAGCCAATACCCGGTCAATATGCTCGTCGCCGAACGAGGAGCGCTCTATCACGCAGCCGAGCGCATCGACATCCGGATAGGCGAAATCCGGCGCATCCGCGAGCCGCAGCACCTCGCGCCCGTCGGCATCGCTGAGAAACTCGCCCCGCGCGTTGAGCAGCTTGAGAGCGTTCCACTGCCGGGGATTGTGGCTCGCGGTGATGATGATGCCGCCGTCGGCCGCCTTGGCCGTTACGGCCATCTCCACTCCCGGTGTCGTACAGAGTCCGAGGTCTATCACATCCACCCCGCACCCCATAAGGGTACCCTCCACAAGGCTGTAAACCATCTCGCCCGAAAGACGGGCATCGCGTCCCACAGCGACCACCGGCCGCCTGCCGGAGACCTGCCGCAACAGCCACCGTGAGTATCCGACAGTAAACCGGACGATATCCGAAGGCGTCAGGTTGTCGCCCGCCTCTCCGCCGACCGTTCCCCTTATACCTGAAATCGATTTTATAAGAGTCATGATTCGTTTCTTCCTATTTGATTTTCATAATTCCACGAAAATAACTATTTTTAGCTCAACTAAAAAATAAACCCTGTCTTTTATGAGAACAATTCCCCCTTCCGAACTGCTGGTAAACGACGACGGTTCCGTGTACCATCTCCATTTACGGCCTGAAGACCTGGCCGATACGGTCATCCTCGTAGGCGACCCCGGCCGGGTGGCCATGGTGGCCGCCCATTTCGACACACGCGACAAAGAGGTCTCCAACCGCGAATTCCACACCATAACGGGAACCTGCAAAGGCAAACGACTGACCGTGATATCCACCGGCATCGGGACCGACAACATCGATATCGTCATGACCGAACTCGACGCGCTGGCCAACATAGACTTCAAAACGCGGCACATCCACAACACGCTGAAAAGGCTCACCCTCCTCCGCCTGGGAACATCCGGCGGACTGCAGCCCGACCTGCCCATCGGGACGCTCGTCTTTTCACGCACCTCCATCGGTCTGGACGGCCTGCTGAACTTCTACAAGGGACGCAGCGAGGTATGCAACCACGACATGGAACGGCGTTTCGTGCAGGAAACGGGTTGGGACGACCGGCTGGCAGCGCCCTATGCGGTCGATGCCGACCGGGAACTTTTCGACCTGTTCAGAAACGACACGACGGAGGGAATCACCCTATCCGCCCCCGGCTTCTACGCTCCGCAGGGGCGCTGGATACGGCTCGAACCGGCCGACACCGACCTGTTCAACCGAATAATCTCCTTCACTTACGAAGGCCGCCGCGTAACCAACTGCGAAATGGAGAGTTCCGGCATTGCCGGCATGGCTGCAATGATGGGCCATCGGGCTGGCACCATCTGCACCATCATCGCACAGCGTACCTCCTATCAGTCCGATACCGACTATGCGCCTTACATCGAACACATGATACGGCTCGCGCTCGACCGGCTCGTTTCGCTTTAAAACGTCTGCCGGCGTCGTATCGCAAACCAAAAGAGGAGAAGATGCAGCCGAAACGGTCTGCGGGAAAGCGGCCGCCGTGCCCTTCCGACGACAGACCGAGACAACGACATGACAGACCGCACGGGCGCACGAACTTGTTTCGTGCGCCCGTGCGGTCTGTCGTTCGCCTTCGCCGGTCAGAACTCCGACGTAAAATAGAACCGAATGTCGGGAAACTTCTCCTGCGCGAGCTGGAGCGCATAGCTCGTATCAGCCAGATAGACATTGCGGCCGTGCTTGTCCACCGCCATGTTGGTATGTTTCCGTTTCATGAAATCGGCCAACTGCTCCGCATTGTCGGACTCTATCCAGCATGCCTTGTATATCTGAATAGGTTCGTAACGGCACAGCGCGTTGTACTCGTGCTCCAGCCGATACTGAATGACCTCGAACTGCAAAGCACCCACCGTTCCGATAATCTTGCGCCCGTTCAGCCGGCTCGTGAAGAGCTGCGCCACCCCTTCGTCCATAAGCTGGTCGATACCCTTGGCAAGCTGCTTGAACTTCTGCGGGTCGGCATTCTCAATGTAACGGAACAGCTCCGGCGAAAAGGAAGGAATGCCGGTGAACTTCAGATTCTCCCCTTCCGTGAAGGTATCTCCTATCTTGAAATTACCCGTATCGTGCAATCCCACGATATCGCCCGGATAGGCGAAATCGACGATGGATTTCTTTTCGGCCATGAAAGCATTGGGCGAAGAGAATTTCATCTGCTTGCCGCTGCGTACATGGAAGTAATTCCTGTTGCGCTCGAACGTCCCGGAACATATCTTCAGGAAAGCGATACGGTCGCGGTGGTTCGGGTCCATGTTGGCGTGTATCTTGAACACGAAACCGGTCATCTTGGGCTCGGTCGGCTCCACCGTTCGCGTCTCGGTAGGCGAAGGACGCGGCGAAGGAGCTATCTCGATGAAGGTTTCGAGCAACTCCTTCACCCCGAAGTTGTTGATGGCACTCCCGAAAAAGACCGGTGCGAGTTCGCCGGCCAGATAGAGTTCCCGTTCGAAAGGTTCATACACCCCCTCCACCAGCGACAGGTCGTCGCGCAGTTTCCGGGTATAGGGCCGGATATACTCGTCGAGCTGCGGACTGTCGAGCGAAAGCTTGACAGCCTCAGACACAGTCTGCCGGTCATTGGAGGTGAATGCCGAGAAGCTGCCGTCGTATATGTTGTAAACCCCCTTGAAAGCGGGGCCGCTGCTCACGGGAAAGGAGAGCGGACGGACGGCGATTTTGAGTTCCGTCTCTATCTCGTCCAGCAGGTCGAACGGGTCGCGGCACGGCCTGTCGAGCTTGTTCACGAAGACCATCACCGGCGTCTTGCGCATGCGGCATACGTTCATCAGTTTGCGCGTCTGCGTCTCCACGCCCTTCGCACCGTCGATGACGATGATGACACTGTCTACGGCCGTCAGGGTTCGGTAGGTATCCTCCGCGAAGTCTTCGTGCCCCGGCGTATCGAGGATGTTCACCTTGATGCCTCCGTACTCGAATCCCATGACCGAGGTAGCCACCGAGATGCCCCTCTGGCGTTCGATTTCCATGAAGTCCGAAGTGGCCGTCTTGCGTATCTTGTTGCTCTTGACCGCGCCGGCGACATGTATCGCCCCTCCGAAAAGGAGCAGTTTCTCGGTCAGCGTGGTCTTTCCGGCGTCAGGATGGCTGATGATGGCGAACGTCCTGCGCCTGAGTATCTCTTCCTTCAATCCCATGAATCCTGTCTTGCAGTTCGTATCTTAAAACTCGGAGGAGCTTTTACGCAGGGCCGCCTCGACGGGCTGCTCTATCGGATAGTCCAGCGAATAGTGCAGTCCGATGCTCCGCTTCATGGCCTGCGCCTGCTTGATGATGAGGTAGCCCACGTCTATCATGTTCCTCAGTTCGCACAGCTCCTTGGTAGGCGTCGACTTGAGGTAGAGCTCCTCGTTCTCCTTGAATATGATTTCCAGCCTGCGCAACGCACGCTCCAGCCGGAGGTTGGAACGGACGATGCCCACGTAATTACTCATTATCTGCTGCATCTCCTTCGCGTTCTGGGTAATGAGCACCATCTCCTCGGTCGCCGTCGTTCCGTCGGCATTCCATGCCGGGATACCCTTCTGCAGGCCGTATTCGTGCAGATGGGCGGCACTGTGCCGCGCCGCCTGGTCGGCATAGACCACCGCCTCCGTCAGCGAATTGGAGGCGAGGCGATTGGCGCCGTGAAGCCCCGTACACGAAGTTTCGCCCAACGCATAGAGCCGCCTGATGGAGGTCTCCCCGTTCAGGTCCACCTTCACCCCGCCGCAGCAGTAGTGCGCCGCCGGGGCCACCGGTATCATCTCCTTGGTGATGTCAATACCGATGGAGAGGCATTTCCGGTAAATATTCGGGAAATGGCTGACGGTCTCCTTCGGGTCGCGGTGCGTGATGTCCAGAAAGACATAGTCGTCGCCTCGCACCTTCATCTCGTTGTCGATACTGCGGGCCACCACGTCGCGCGGAGCGAGCGACCCCATCGGATGGTATTTCTGCATGAATTCCTTGCCGTCCTGCGTCTTGAGGATAGCCCCGAAACCCCGCAGCGCCTCGGAGATGAGGAACGAGGGGCGTTCGCCGGGATTGTACAGAGCCGTGGGGTGGAACTGGATGAACTCCATGTTTTCAATCACGGCCTTGGCCCGGTGCGCCATGGCGATGCCGTCGCCCGTCGCCACCCCCGGATTGGTCGTCACGTTATAGACATTCCCCACGCCGCCGGTGGCGATGACCGTCACCCTGGAAAGAATGGTCTTGATACGCCCCCTCTTCAGGTCCATCACGTAGGCACCGTAACACTCGATACCTTCCGTATGCCGCGTCACGAGCTGCCCCAGATGGTGCTGCGTGAGCAAATCTATGGCGAAATGATATTCGAGCACTTCGATGTTGCGGTGGCTCTTGACCTGCGAGATGAGCGTCCGTTCGATTTCGGCCCCCGTCTCGTCCTTGTGATGCAGAATACGGTACTCCGAATGCCCCCCTTCGCGGGCGAGCTCGTATCTCCCCTCCCGGGTTTTGTCGAACCGCGTCCCCCACTGCACGAGGTCCTTCATCAGCTGCGGAGCGCGCGTCACGACCAGCTCCACCGCCTGCATGTCGCAGATACCCCCGCCGCACACCATCGTATCGTCTATGTGCTTCTGGAACGTGTCCGGCTCGTAGGTCACGCAGCAGATGCCCCCCTGCGCATAGTTCGTATTGCATTCGTTCATCTCCCCTTTGGTGACGACAATCACATGGGAGTGCTCCGCCGCCTTCAGGGCGAAGCTCAGGCCGGCAGCACCGCTGCCTATCACCAGATAATCCGTTTCGAGGTTCATCGCATGCCTAAATTTTACGTCGTCAATCCCTACTGTGAAACGATTAACGGCAAACAGCGGGGCAAAATTACAAAATTGCCGATAATAATAGCGCCGCACCCGTCATAACCTTCCCCGAAAAAGCCCCTTCCGACCCCTGTGACGGAACGGTTCCGGCCGGAAAGCTCCCGACAGCGCTCGCCGGATACGCCCCAGCCAAGAGATGCCCGGTCAATCGGCAAAGGCCGCTATGCCTCCCGACGGCAGACCACGACCGCCCACCCTTCGCGGACACGCATCCCCTCGGGACGAAGACCGAGCCCGACGGCACGCTCCCCGATGGCCTCTACGTCGCGTTCGAGAATACCGCTCATGATGAGTTCGCCCCCCTCCCGGAGCGCCTGTGCATAACGCGGCATGTCGGCGAGCAGGATGTTGCGGTTGATATTGGCCAGGATGAAATCGTAACGTTTTCCCGCGATGGCGGACACATCCCCCAGCAGGGGCGTGACACGCCCTTGCACACCGTTTTCCGCAATGTTCTCCCGGCTGTTCTCATAGGCCCAGTCGTCTATGTCCACCGCATCAACGTGCACGGCCCCGCGCTTTGCGGCCACGATGGCGAGCACGCCCGTACCGCTTCCCATATCGAGCCCAGAAAGCCCCGACAGGTCACGTTTCATCAGTTCGGCCGTCATGAGCCACGTCGTGGCATGGTGCCCCGTACCGAAAGACATCTTGGGCATGATGACGATATCCAGTCCCTGTACGGGCGCGGGCGAAAAAGGGGCACGGATGGTACAGACACCGTCCACCTCCACCGGTTCGAAATTGGACTCCCAGAGAGCGTTCCAGTTCTGCGTCTCTATCTCGATATAGGCCGCACCCGTTATTCCGAGACCGGCCAGCATCCTGTCCGTCTCCTCCTTGCACCCGTAGAGCGCCTCCTTCGGAATATAAGCCTTCAGTACACCGGCCTCTTCGGCGAAACTCTCGAAGGGAAAATCGGCCAGCATGGCCGTAACTATCTCTGCCTGCCCGGCATCCGCCACGGGCACGTTCAACTCGACATAATCCATACCGCATGAAGAATCATAAAGTCCGAAACAGTTCGTAACTTAGCGCCAAAGATAACCATTTTACGCCAATACCGCATCCGCCCGAAGAGCCACTCTCGGCGGAGCGTTCCCGAACGACAAGAATACGCAGGATGACACGGGCAGAGAAGGAGTGGGAAGTCTATTCCGGCAAATACAGAACATACATCAAGACGGAAAGGGGGCTGGCCGCCAATACGGTAGAGGCCTATATGCGCGACCTGCGCCGCTTCCGCCGCTTCGTCACGGAACGTTACCGGCTCTCCCCTCTCGAGGTGGAAACCCCGGTGGTGGAGGAGTTCTTGAACTCGCTCTTCGAGGCGGGAGCCGAAAAGAGTACCCAAAACCGGACACTGAGCGGCGTAAGCAGCTTCTACGACTTCCTGCTGCGCACGGACGTGCTGGAAAAGTCGCCTGCCGAATTCGTCGAACGTCCCAAATCCGGCCACTACCTGCCCGACACGCTGAGTATCGAAGAGATAGATGCCATCCTCGATGCGATAGACGTATCGACCGCCCACGGTTACCGCAACCGGACGATGATAGAGATGCTTTACAGTTGCGGGCTACGCGTATCGGAACTCACGTCGCTGCACATCTCCGACCTTTTTTTCGACGAAGGTTTCATCCGCGTGCTCGGCAAGGGGAGCAAACAGCGCCTCGTCCCGGTCAGCGACCGCTGCCGCATGCAGGTGGAGACCTACCTGCGCGAATACCGCGGAATACCGGGCGATGAAAAATCCTCCGATACGCTTTTCCTCAACCGCCACGGCCGGAAGCTGTCGCGCATCATGGTGTTCAACGCCATCAAGGCGGCCGCAGCGGCCGCCGGAATCGACAAGGAGGTGAGTCCGCACACCTTCCGCCACAGTTTCGCCACCCACCTGCTCGCGGGCGGGGCCAACATCCGCCAGGTACAGGAACTGCTCGGCCACGAATCCATCACGACCACGGAGATATACACCCACCTCGACACGGGCCGTCTGCACGCCACACTGAACGAACACCACCCGCTGGGCAAACGCTACCGGGAACGGTAACCTCCGTACCCCGACAAAAAACACCCGACCGCATCGTCTGCGGTCTCCCTCCCGAGTGTCCGCCACCGTCCGTTCGCTGCAAAATTTTCAACACGGGCATGGGCTTATCCGAAAAATATTTCCGATATTCGCATACGAAAACAATGTACGATGCGTTGATTTGTCGTTTTCAAAATTACAGCAGCCGCAAAACACCGAGAGAACATACAGGAGGGCCAGCAGCCGGAACCGGAACCGAACCGGTTTCCGGGTTTTTGTTTACGGATACCACAGAAAACCGAAGTGACCGGTTCCTCTCTCCGCACCGCCGCCAGGCGGATGCACGGTCTGCTTCGCATCCGAATCAACATCCTGCATACCGTACTGAAAGAGTGACGAGGCCTCCGGCCTGCGGCACCGGCCCGTCACACACTCTTCCCCGCCGCACCGAACAGAAACAACGACCGTATCATTCATTTTCAAATCAACTATGGAAATCGTTATCATCCTGCTGCTGATTGTTCTGAACGGCATCCTTTCGATGTCCGAGATAGCATTGGTATCGGCGCGCAGGTCGAGGCTGGAGACGGAAGCCCGCAGCGGCAGCAAGCCCGCCCGCGCAGCCCTCGCACTCTCCGGCGAACCGGACAGGTTCCTGTCCACCGTACAAATCGGCATCACGCTCATCGGCATTCTGACCGGTCTCTATTCGGGCGAAGCTTTCGCCGCCGACTTCGCGGTCGTCATCGCACGCGCGGAGATGTTGGCCCCATACGCTTACGGCATCGCCAAAACGGTTATCGTCATCGCCGTCACCTACCTGACGCTCATCTTCGGGGAGCTCGTCCCGAAACGCATCGGCATGGCCATGGCGGAAAAAGTATCGAAAGCCGTGGCAAGGCCCATGAAGGCGCTGTCGCTTGTGGCCGCGCCGTTGGTATGGTTGCTTTCCAAGAGCACGGCACTGGTGACCAAAGCAATAGGGCTCAAAGAGAGCGAAAACAAAGTGACGGAGGAGGAGATTAAGGCCATCGTCCGCGAAGGCATGGACACGGGCGAGGTCCAGGCCGTCGAGCACGACATCGTGGAGCGCGTCTTCAGCCTCGGCGACCGGGACGTTGACTCCATCATGACACACCGCAGCGAACTGGTGTGGCTCGACACGAACGACTCCGCCGAAGAGATACTGCGCAAGGTATGCGCCGACATGCACGACGTCTATCCCGTCTCCGACGGCCGGCCGGACGAACTGGCCGGCGCGGCACACATGAAAGACCTCTTCGGTAACATTCACCGGCCGGATTTCCGTCTGTCCTCCATTCTGAAACCGGCCAACTGTCTTCCCGAGAACCAGAGCGTCTATGAAGCGCTCGAAGAGTTCAAGCGTACCAATTCGGCCTACGGCTTCATCATCGACGAATTCGGCGACGTGCTGGGCATCGTGACACTCCGCGACATGATGGAGGCCCTCGTGGGCGAGGTACCGGATGAAGACGAGGAGGCGGAGATGGTACAGCGCGAGGACGGAAGCTGGCTGGTAGACGGACAGTGCTCGTTCTACAACTTTCTCGAACAGTTCGACCGCGAAGAGCTCTACCGCGACAACGAATACAACACCCTGAGCGGACTCCTCCTCGACGAGCTGAAACACATCCCCTCCACCGGCGAAACACTCTCCTGGAACGGTTTTCGTTTCGAAATAGTCGACATGGACGGTGCACGCATCGACAAGGTGCTCGTGCACTATGCCGCCCCCGCACCGGACGGTACCCTGTCATAAAACTCCTCCCCGCTCACAGCGGATGCGGTACGGAGAGACAACAAAATTACGGCGGGCAAATTGCCCGCCGTAACCGTTCCGTCCGATGCGGCATACGCCGCATCATATCAGACCATACTGTTCCAGCAGTTCGTGGATAATGGTACCCCTGCTCTTCTCGACCGCCTTCTTCTCAAGCTGTCTCACGATAAACGGCACCTTGATGTCGGCGAGTTTCTTGCCGTCCATCAGACGCGAGGCCGAGTTCATCAACATGCGCACGTCGTAACACGAAGCGAAGACTTCCGGTACACCGCGGTCTACGCCCAACAGCGTATAGACCGCCTCCATGGCCGTACGCACGGAATACTCCGTAGTGAAGACCGTATCCCGCGGCGTCTCGGCGAAGTTGCCGATGAACGCAAGGTTCACCGAACCTTCGGGCACAACGGCCGGACGGTCGCCCAGCGCACGCGGCATGAAGTAGGACATCACATAGGGCATCATGCAGGGGACGGTATTGGCCGAATTGACCGCCATATCGTGTATCTCGGCCAACGGCACCCCGATGTGGTAGAGCCACTCCTCGGCTATCTCGATGCCGGTACAATCCTTCATCGGCTTCTTCACGTAATCGCCCGGACGGTCGGAAAAGAGGCCGTATATCCACACGACGAGTTCGTTCCCCGGCTGTTTCTTGAACTGCGGCTGGCGGTTGAGCGTCCAGCTCATCAGCCACGACGAATCCTTGACGGAGACGATGCCGCCCGTCACCACCTTTCCTGCAAACGGGTCCCGCTGGCATATCCGCTCGATATAGGGAGGAATCCGTCCGTCGAGCGTGGTCAGCGTGGCCGACACGAAATTCGATTCCTTGATGTTGCCGCAGAACTTCTCCGGCTTGCCGAACGCCGGGTCCTGTACGGCAATATTCGTCCAGAGGCTCCAACTTCCGCCCAGCGAAGCATCGAGCACCGGAACGGTATTTTGGTCGCCATAGGTAGAGTTCTCCGTAATGCTGCCGTTCGTGACGAACACGAGGTCATTCTCCGTCAGGTTTATCTCGCCCTCTCTTCCGCCCTTTTCATAGACGATTTTGGTGGCGGTCTTCTTCCCGCCCGCCTTGCTGACGATTACGTTTTTCACCTGCACGCCGTACTCGAAGCGCACCCCTTTCGATTCAAGGTGCTTGACGAGCGGCATCACCAGCGATTCATACTGGTTGTAGCGGGTGAACTTCAGCGCCGACAGGTCGGGCAGTCCGCCGATGTGATGGATGAAACGGGCGATGTAGCGACGCATCTCCATGGCGCTGTGCCACTCCTCGAAGGCGAACATCGTCCGCCAGTAGAGCCAGAAGTTGGACTGGAAAAACTCTTCGGAAAAGACATCCGAAATGCGTTTGTCGTTGAGCTCCTCCTCCGAAGTAAGGAACAGCCGGGCAATCTCCTCGGCCGCCTTGTCCGTCAGGGTGAACTTGCCGTCGGTATGGGCCGACTTGCCGCGGTTCATCGTGGCCCTCATCTTGGAAAAGTTGGGGTCTTCCTTGTTCAGCCAATAGAATTCGTCGAGCACCGAAGCGTCCTTCACCTCCAGTGAAGGTACCGACCGGAACAAATCCCACAGACACTCGAAATGATTCTCCATCTCCCGTCCCCCGCGCATGATATAACCGCGGGTATTATCGAGGATACCGTCGAGACTGCCGCCCGGCAGCTCCAGCTCCTCCAGAATGTGTATCCGCTCGCCCGGCATCTGGGCGTCGCGCACCAGAAACAGTGCCGCCGAAAGGGAAGCCAGACCCGAACCCACCAGGTAAGCCGATTTGTTCTCTACGTCCTGAGGTTTCTTCGGCCTTGCGAATGCCTCGTAATTTCCATTGCTGTAATACATAACTTTGCTTGTTTTAATAATTCAGTGAATAAATTGGTTCCGTTCATCCGGTGCACACTCCCGGAAAACCGAAGTGCGGAGTCCGCACGTCCCGACAGGCGGTACCGACGGCTGCAATCCGATACAGCCTTATCCTTTGCAAAACTCAAGCCATTCCCTGCCGGCGGCTCCGTTATCCGCAACATTCCGGAAAAACGAGGCGACCGACACCGCTCCAATCGCGTCCGGCCCCGCCATGGTCTCCTCTTTCCATCATACGACAAGCCGGGCCGCTTCAGGCGGCCCGGCTTCTACATAATATATAATTAATTAGGAATTGAGAACTATTTCTCTATCCTGATGCGGGCATCCACCGCCACGACCTCGTCGCGGTTGCCAAGCAGCGGATTCAGGTCCATCTCGAATATCTCCGGGGCGGTGCGCACGAGCATCGAAACACGCACGACGGCCTCCACGAACTTCTCTTCATTGACCGGTTCCTGTCCGCGGACACCCTGTATAATCTTATAGGATTTCAGGCCGCGTATCATCGCACGCGCCTCGTCCGGCGAAACGGGAGCGAGTCCCACGTTCACGTCTTTCAGCACCTCGATGAAAATACCACCCAGACCGCACATCACAATGTGGCCAAAACCGCCCTCGCGCTTCGCTCCGATGAAGACCTCCGTTCCGCGGAGCTGCTGGGCGAGCATCACGGCATAGGTATCCTTAATCTGCATCATGCGGCGGAATTCGCGTACGACCGTCTCTTCGTCCCGCACATTGAGTACCACACCGCCCACATCGGACTTATGCACCGGACCGACGACCTTCATCACCAACGGGAACCCTATCTCGCGGGCCAGCTCCAGACACTCCGCCTCGCTGTCGGCCGTTCCCTCTTTCGCGCGGGCGATACCTGCCGCATCAAGCAGGTCGTGGATACGGTCGGGAGAAAGGTAACCGTTTCCGGCACCGTTGATGACACTCCGGATACGCTCCACATCCACACACGGGAACTGGGCATCCTCCGGCTCCACACGCGGCGTATTGTACACCTTGGCGAGCGCATTGCCGAACAGCACCTCGTCCGGGAAATAGACGCCGCCGTTCCGAACGAACTCTTCTATCTCGCCCTTCACCCATCCGTAAGAGGGGAATATCGGAAATATCGGTTTCTTAGAGGTACGTATCTTCTCGGCCAGCAGCGCATAGACATCGTATATAGGGAAGAGTCCCGGACTGCCGAATATCACCGCGATACCGTCGATTTCCTCAAAATCGTTCTCACACGCATCAAGGATATAACCGAGCTGCTCGGCCGTACCCGTTGCCAGAAAATCTATCGGATTGCCGACCGAAGAGCCAGGAAAGAGTTTGCCCAGCAACTCGGCCGCCTTCGGCCCCTCGATGTGGGGCACCTCCAGTTTTCCGTTGGAAAGCGCATCGGTCAGCATCACGGCCGGTCCGCCCGCATGGGTGACGATGGCGATGTTGCGCCCCTTAAGCTCGGGGTACATGAATATCCCGGCCACCGTAGTCAGCTCCTCGCGGCCGCTACAGCGCACGATGCCCGCCTTGCGGAACAGGGCATCCACCGCGATATCGGGACTGGCGAGCGCACCGGTATGCGACGAAGCGGCCCGGCCGCCGGCCTCGGAACTGCCCGATTTGACGGCGGCTATCCGGCATCCTTTGCGTATCAGCGACGCGGCGTGACGCAGGAACTTCTCCGGATTGTTGATGCTTTCGATATAAAGCAGCTTGATGCGCGAACTGTGCTCTGAATCGAACGACTCGTCGAGGTATTCGAGGGCCTCCTCCACGCCTATCTGCGCCGAGTTGCCCACAGACCAGACACTGTTGAACTTCAGCCCTTTCCTCATGCCGTTGTCCACAATGAAGATGGCCGTCGCCCCCGAGCCCGAGATGAAATCCACCCCTTTGGGGTCGAGCTGCGGGACGGGCGAGGTGAACGAACCGTTGTAATTCGTGGTCAGGATACCCGTGCAGTTGGGCCCTATCAGTGCCCCTCCCACCGAATCGATTACCTCCACGATACGGCGTTCGAGCGCTGCACCCTCCTTGTTCTCCTCCCCGAAACCAGCCGAAAGGATGACGAACGCGCGGGTACCTTTCTCTTTGGCGAGAACCTCCACCGCATGGAGGCAATATTTGGCGGCAATGGCGATGATGGCGCAATCCACTTGCGGAAGCTCCTCCACCGTGTGGCAGGACTTCACGCCCTGCACGCTGTCTGCTTTCGGATTGACCACATAGGTCTGCCCTTTGAAAGGGCTCTGCAACAGATTGCGCAGCACGGCGCCGCCGGGTTTGTTTACGTCGTCCGAGCCGCCTACCACGACGACACCGGACGGATTGAACAGTTTCTCGTTTATCATATCAACAAATGCTTTTTCTCTCATCTTTCCGGCAGGAAGCGCACCTGCCGAAAAAGGCCCTGCCACCGGACAGCAAACATCCTGCCGGATTTCGGCCTCTACTTTCCGTAATTCTCGTTAAACATGCGCAGCCGCTCGTCGAGCATCGCGTAGTGGTGCGGCCTGATGGTAGAGGAGCAGACGCGCAATCCCTGCTGGAGACTTCCGGTCGTCGAAAGCACGATGGCGCTGATACCGTAGTGAAGCAGCAGGCGAAGCAGTTCTCCCCCCTCTACATCCTTGTATCCCACCGTAAAGAAGAAACCATCGCTCAGCGGCTGGTCGAGGTCGCGGTCATAAACGATGTGGAATCCGTTCCGCTCGAATATCTCCTTCATCTTCTCCGTGCGCCGGCCGTACTCTTTCACCTCTTCCACGAAATCGAGTTCGCCGTCGTTGGCTGCCTTGAGCATGGCGGCCAAAGCGTACTGAGGAGTATGCGCCGTACCCGACGAGAGGCAGTAGAGGATGCGCTGCAGCATGACCGGCCCGAACTTGGCCAGACCGTAACGCTCCTTCAGCGCCTCGTAGGGCCGCTTGTAGAGCGCATCGGAGATAGCCATCACGGCGATGCGCTGACCCGCATAGCTGAATATCTTCGAGGCACTCATCAGGATGATGTAGTTGTCGGTATATTTGGAGACACTCGCCTGATAGGGCGGCTGGAAAGGCTTGCCCAGGTCGCGGCGGAAATCCATCGCCATGTAGGCAAGGTCTTCGATGACAATCGTATCGTACCTGGCGGCCAGCTCGCCGATGGTCTTCAGTTCCGAATCCGTAAGACACATCCACGTCGGATTGTTGGGGTTGGAGTAGATGATGGCGGCTATGTTGCCTTTGGCGAGGTAGCTCTCCAGTTTCGGTCCCAGCTTCTCGGCCCGGTAGTCATAGAGGTCGAACGCCTCCCGCTTCACCCCTATTACGTCGGCCTGCGTCTTCTGTACCGAAAAACCGGGGTCTATATAAAGAATGGTATCCTTTTTCGGGTCTATTTGCGAACAGAGCGTGAAAGCCGCAAACGCACCCTGCATGGAACCTACGGTGGGCAGGCACCCTTCCGGTGAAATATCCGCATCGACGAATGCCTTCAGAAAACGGGACGACTCGTATTTCAGTTCGGGGATACCCGGCATCTCCGGATAGATGGATGCGACGCCGGCGTCCAGCGCGGCGTGTTCGGCCGCGATACCCACCTTTTCGGGCGGCAGGCCCGGCACGCCCATCTCGAGGTGGACGAACTCTTCGCCCGTACGCTCTTCGATGGTCTTCACTATCCCGCCTATCTGTCTTATGGAGCCGTTGTTAAGGTCTGTAACATCAAACTGTTCCATGGCCGCCCGGACTACGGACGGCTCTATCAGGGTGTTCTTCATGATGATATTAAAGTTTTAGATTTTCCAAAAATAGGAACTATTTATATCAGATACAAACTTTTCGGGCGAACATTATTTCAATTTTCCGCCTGGAACCTTATAAAGATAATAATATCGCATAAAGGAAGCAGTCGTCGGGCCACCGCCCTGCGCCTTTTCCGTTACGGAAAGGGTGCCGCGACGGGCAAAATAAACACAACAGACTAACAAGGAACAAGATACCCGAACAATGAACAGGAAAAAACAAAAACAGGGCAAATCCGGCGAACGAAATACAAATAATATTTAATCCGTATTTTTACGGCATTAACGCCAAAACAATTATATTTGTAATGAATTTTCCTTTTTTGTACGACACCCCAATTAACAATTTAGTAGTATGGATAGCCTTCGGATTGACAGAAGCGGATACACCCTCGTAGACCAGGTGGAAGAGAAGTTGATTCAATACTTCAAGGAACAGGGATTGCGTCCGGGCAGCAGCATCCCCAACGAAAACGAACTCGCCGCATCGCTCGGCATAGGCCGTACCGTCCTGCGGGAAGCGCTCAGCCGTTTCAAGATGACGGGCATGATTCAGTCGCGCACCAAACGCGGCATGACGCTCGCCGAACCCTCGCTGCTGGCGAGCCTCCGCCGCAGCATGAACCCGCTCCTGATGAGCGAAACGACCCTGCGCGACATTTTCGAGATGAGGATAATTCTCGAACTCGGTTCGGCCGACCTCGTCATCAACCTGCTCTCCCCGCAGGATATCGCCGAACTGGAACAGTTAGTAGAGAACGAAGAGCGTTTCGGCGACCCGTACTTGACCGGTTTTCACCGGAAACTGTATGAAAACATGGGAAACAAGATGATGACGGAATTCCAGACGCTCATCATTCCCGTACTCGAATATGTCGTGGAACAACACAAGCCCATGTTCGAGACGCGCCGGGCCGAACTCGCGGCGAAAGGCAAACTGGTCACGCACCGCGACTTGCTGGAACGCATCAAGGCCGGCGACACGGAAGGCTACAAAGAGGCACTGAAGCACCATTTCGACCTCTACAAGGATTACCTCAAACGGACGAGGACAGACGCCGAAGGGCTTATCAGGGAAATCATCGAAGCTGCTCTCTGACGGGCCGTCTCCGACACCGAACGCATTCCGGCTTTCCACATGCCGGAATGCCGCCGGGTTTCGGGCATCTCCAAAGCCGCCAAGGGATAAGGTTCCGTGCGGTCACCGGCACTGCCGGTTCCCCTTTGCGCAGGACGGTCATCCAACGGCAGGGATTCCGTACGGCCCTTCCGGAGCTACTTTTTCGTCTGTTTCGTACGGTAGGCTGCCTCGTATTTGCCTTTCGCCATCGCATTCAGCTTATTCCTCACGAGCGTCTTGCGCAGCGGAGCCAAGCGGTCGGTGAAAACAATGCCCTCGATGTGGTCGTATTCGTGCTGCACCGCCCGGGCCGGCCATCCTTCGAGCACCTCCTCGTGCTCCTGAAACCGCTCGTCGAAATAGCGTATCCGAATCTTCTCCGGACGGTAGACATCCTCGTGCAGCCCCGGCAGCGAAAGGCACCCCTCGTTCATAAGCACCTCCTCGTCCGATTCCTCCGTTATCTCCGGATTGACGAACACCCTTTTGTAACCGGCCGCCGACGGGTCATACTGACCGAACGGCGAAGTATCCACGACGAACAGCCGCAGCGACTTGCCGATTTGAGGAGCGGCAAGCCCCACCCCTTCCGACGCATACATCGTGTCGAACATGTCCGACACCAGCTTTTCCAGTTCGGGATACTCCCGTTCCACCTCCATGCACTCCTCCCGCAATACGGGAGAACCGTATATGTAAATAGGATATATCATAAGACTTCTATCTGTTTTTCATCTCTTCATACATGCGGCTCTCCATGAACCCCTGCAGCAGAATGGTAGCGCTTATCCGGTCTACCGCAGCCTTGTCGCGCCGCTGCATCCGCTTCATGCCGCCGTCCAGCATCGCCCGATGGGCCAGCACGGAGGTGAACCGCTCGTCAAACATCACTACCCGCACGGCGGGAAACCGCTCCGCAAGCCTCCTGGCCAATCCGCCGGCCGCCGCATGCGTATCGCTCGGAGAGCCGTCCGTCCGCACGGGAAGCCCCACCACGATAATATCGACTCCTTCGGAGGCGACATACTCCGCAAGCCACGGCATGAGCTGCGCCGTCGGCAAGGTGTCGAGTCCGCCGGCGATGATGCGCTGCGGGTCGCTCACCGCTATACCGGTGCGTTTCGTACCGTAGTCTATGGCAAGTATCCGTCCCATACCGCCTGCAAAGTTACGTTTTTACGGCGGGATTCGGAAACGCCCGGAGGATTTATCGCATCCGCTCCCCGCACCGGACTGCGGCCGGATTCGGGTGTACTCGGAAGGACCGGAGGGAAATCCCTGCGGAAAATAGTATCTTTGTTCGATAATTTCCCGCCTTTTGCTGGGCAGGTCGCGTGATTTGTAGTACTTTTGGCATATTAAACGCAGAGGCACAAAATAATGACACAGGAAGAACTTTTCAAGAAACTCGTCGCACACTGTAAGGAATACGGCTTCATATTCCCTTCGAGCGAGATATACGACGGCCTGAGCGCCGTGTACGACTACGGCCAGATGGGCGTCGAACTGAAGAACAACATCAAGCGCTACTGGTGGGATTCGATGACGAAGCTCCACGACAACATCGTGGGCATCGACGCGGCCATCTTCATGCACCCGCGCGTATGGGAAGCGTCGGGACACGTGGGCGCCTTCAACGACCCGCTGATAGACAACAAGGACTCCAAAAAGCGCTACCGTGCCGACGTGCTCATCGAAGACTGGATTGCCAAACAGGACGAAAAGATAGACAAGGAGGTCGAAAAGGGCCGCAAACGCTTCGGGGAACGGTTCGACGAGGAGCAGTTCCGCGCCACCAATCCGCGCGTGGCGGAGATTACCGCGAAACGAAACGAAATCAACACCCGCATGGCACAGGCGCTCAACGCCAACGACCTCGACGGCCTGCGCCAAATCATCATCGACACCGAGATAGCCTGCCCCATTTCGGGAACGCGCAACTGGACGGAGGTACGCCAGTTCAACCTGATGTTCGATACGAAGATAGGTTCGGTGGCCGACGGAGCGAACACCATCTATCTGAGACCCGAAACGGCACAGGGCATCTTCGTCAATTTCCTCAACGTGCAGAAGACGGGCCGCATGAAGATTCCTTTCGGCATCGCACAAATCGGCAAGGCTTTCCGCAACGAAATCGTCGCACGGCAGTTCATCTTTCGCATGCGCGAATTCGAACAGATGGAGATGCAGTTCTTCGTACGTCCGGGCGAGGAGCTCGCATGGTTCGCGAAGTGGAAGGAGGCCCGCATGCGGTGGCACCGGGCACTCGGTTTCGGCGACGACAACTATCGTTTCCATGACCACGAGAAGCTGGCCCACTACGCCAACGCAGCCGCCGACATCGAGTTCCGCTTCCCGTTCGGTTTCAAGGAGGTGGAGGGCGTACACTCCCGCACCGACTTCGACCTGGGCCGGCACGAAGAGTTCTCCGGCAAGAAGATACGCTACTACGACGCGGAGACGGGCGAAAGCTATATCCCTTATGTAATAGAGACCTCCATCGGCGTAGACCGCATGGTATTGCAGGTACTTTCGGCGGGATATCAGGAGGAGAAGCTGGAGAACGGCGAAGAACGCACGGTACTCTCCATTCCCGCCCCGCTCGCACCGGTGAAGGCAGCCGTGTTGCCGCTCGTCAAAAAAGACGGCCTGCCGGAAATCGCCCACTGCATCAAGAACACGCTCAGATACGACTACAACATACAGTACGACGAGAAGGACAGCATCGGCAAGCGTTACCGCCGCCAGGATGCCATCGGCACCCCGCTCTGCATCACGGTAGACCACCAGAGTGCCGAAGACGGTACGGTCACCGTACGTGACCGCGACACCATGCGGCAGGAGCGGGTACACATCGAAGCGATACCGGCCCTCGTGGAGAGTAAGGCCGGTATGCGTGCCCTGCTGGACAAACTCGCATAACACAGCATGGAAAAAACAGCGCTCTTTCCGGGTTCGTTCGACCCGTTCACACTCGGACACCAGGCCATCGTGGAGAACGGTCTGAAAATCTTCGACCGCATCGTGGTCGGCATCGGTTCCAATTCGGAGAAAAACGGACTGCTGACCGTCGAAAACCGCAAACGGCTCATCGAAGACCTGTACGGCGCCGACGACCGGGTGACAGTGGCCGTCTACTCGGAACTCACGGGCGAATTCTGCCGCCAAATCGGGGCGAATTTCCTGCTGCGCGGCATGCGCAATACGGTAGACTACGAATACGAACGGAACATGATGGTAGTAAACCAGATGCTCTTTCCGGAAATCACCACCGTCCTGCTCTTCACGCCGCCCCGTTATGTGGCCATCTCATCGAGCATCATCCGGGAGCTCATCGCCTTCGGCGGCGACCCGACGGGACTGATGCCGGACAACATAGACATCAAAAATTACCTTTAGCACGATATGGAATTTACCGCAGGTATGATTGCCGCCTACCTCGGCGGCGAGGTCGAAGGGGATGCGGATGCCGTCGTTTCGACATTCGCCAAGATAGAGGAGGGACGCCCGGGAGCGCTGTCGTTCCTCGCCAACCCGAAATACGAACACTACCTGTACGACACGCAGTCGTCCGTGGTAATCGTGGACCGGGAATTCGAAGCCAGGGACACCGTCCGGGCGACGCTCGTACGGGTGACAGACGCCTACGCCTCGTTCGCCAAACTGCTCGAACTCTATGCCGCCCACAAACCGCGCAAGAAAGGAATAAGCGACCGGGCGGAAATCGCCGGCGACGCGACGCTCGGCAGCGACTGCTACGTCGGTGCATTCGCCGTCGTCGAGGCCGGTGCACGCATCGGCGACAACGTCTGCATCTACCCGAACGTCTACATCGGCGACGGGGTGACGGTAGGCGACAATACCACAATATATGCCGGAGTCAAGATATACGAAGGGTGCCGCATCGGCAGCAACGTCATCATCCACGCGGGAGCGGTCATCGGGGCCGACGGTTTCGGCTTCGCTCCGGACGAGAAGGGCGAATACGCCAAGATACCCCAGATAGGAAACGTCGTGGTGGAGGACAACGTGGAGATAGGAGCCAATACCTGCATCGACCGCGCCACGATGGGTTCGACCGTCATCCGTCGCGGCGTGAAGCTCGACAACCTCATACAGGTAGGCCACAACGTGGTCGTGGGCGAACATACCGTATGCGCCTCGCAGGTCGGCATAGCGGGTACGAGCAAAATAGGCCGCCACTGTATGCTGGGCGGACAGGTGGGCATCGCCGGCCACCTGACCATCGGCGACAACGTGCAGCTCGGTTCCAAATCGGGCATCTCGAACAACATCCCGGAAGGGACGGTCTATTTCGGCTACCCTGCCCTGCCCATCTCGCGGTACCACCGTGCCAACGCCGTATTCCGCAACCTGCCCGAACTGAGCAAGACGGTTTACCGCATGGAGAAACAGCTCAACGAACTGACCGGCAAAACCGGAGAATAATCCTCTACGCAGTCATCGACCTTCGCACGACCTAAACGCAACCGTGAACATGACCTCAGACAAGCCTCTGCGCATCATGGGGATAGACCCCGGGACGAACCGTATGGGCTACGGTGTGCTCGAAGTGAAGGGCAACAGCGTGTCGTGCATTGCCATGGGGGATATCGAACTGAGGCGCCTGCCCGATGCCTATGCAAAGCTGCATCATATTTTCGAACGGGTATCGGGCCTTATCGAAGCGTATGCTCCGGACGAGGTGGCCCTTGAATCGCCCTTCTTCGGAGAGAACGTACAGAGCATGCTGAAACTCGGCCGCGCACAGGGTGTGGCGATGGCCGCCGCGCTTCACCGGGAGGTACCCGTATTCGAATACGCCCCCCGGCGAATCAAACAGTCCGTTACGGGTGTAGGCGGAGCGGCGAAGGAACAGGTGGCTTCCATGCTCAAAAGTATGCTCGGAGTGGAATATAATCCGAAAAGACTGGATGCGACGGACGGTTTGGCAGTAGCTTTGTGTCACTATTTTGTCACCACCTCTCCCCTGCCGGCAGAAGGAACGCATCCAAAGAGCGGACGGCGCGGCAGTTCGGGCAGTTGGGAAGAGTTCGTCGCCCGCAACCCGGAGAGGGAAATAAAAGCAAGAAGAAAGAAATGAACACGTTATAATCCAAAAAAGTATGAAAAAAATCCTATTGATTGCAGCCATGGCGGTTATGCTGTGCAGCTGCGGAAAGAAGAACAGCTACACCATTACGGGTAACGTAACGGGACTCGAAGGAACCGTGACGCTGATGAACGATGCGGGCGACGACATCGCCGAAGCACCCGTCACCGACGGCCAGTTCACCCTTCAGGGTACCGCCGACGAACCGTCGCTCGCCCTGCTCAGCAACAACGACCAGCCTCTGGCAATGATTTTCCTCGAACCGGGCAAAATAACCGTCGCAGGAGAGAAAAACGAAGCGCTGAAAATTACCGGAACCAAGGCAAACGACAGCAACACGGCCCTCAACGACCGCCAGTATGAAATCATGGAACGCTTCTACACGGCCGGTTCGGAAGAGGAACGCCAGGCGATAGCCGACGAGATGAAAGGCACCATCGCAGAAGCCATGGACGCCAACCTCGACAACTATTTCGGACTCTATCTCCTGACAAGCCTGATGAACGAATGGAACGGCGACGCCATCATCGCCAAACTCGACCAGTTCTCACCGGCCGTCCGGGAGACCAAGCTCGCGGGTGAAATCCGGGAACACGCCGAAGCCAAGAAGAACACCGACGTGGGCAGCAAATACGTAGATATCATCCTGCCCGATGCCGAAGGCAACGAAATAGCGCTCTCTTCGGTGGTAGGCGAAGGCAAATACGTCCTGCTCGATTTCTGGGCATCGTGGTGCGGTCCCTGCATGATGGAGCTCCCCTTCCTCGTGAAGTCCTACGAGATGTTCCATGACAAAGGCTTCGAAATATACGGCGTCTCGCTCGACAGCGAAGCGGACGCATGGAAAGAAGCCATGGCCGACAACAAAATGACATGGATAAACGTGGCAGCCATGAATGACGAAGAGCAAAAGGCCACGAAGGCATACGCCATCCAGAGCATCCCCTCCAACTTCCTCATCGGCCCCGACGGAACCATCGTAGCCAAGAACCTGCGCGGCGACGACGTAAAGGCCAAACTCGCCGAGCTCATCAACAAATAGAACACGGAAAAGAGGCCAAACATCGAGCAATCCGGGAACAGACAGTTCCCGGATTGCTTATTCAATATCAATTCCTTCCACTCTTCATCTCTCCCCGCCGACCGACGGAAGACATAAAGTACCGAAAGGAAACCTGCAAAGTACACGAAAAAAATTTGCATTGTTTTCAAAAATCACTATCTTTGCACTCGCAATCAGGAAATATGGCTCCGTAGCTCAACTGAATAGAGTACCTGACTACGGATCAGGCGGTTACAGGTTTGAATCCTGTCGGAGTCACTGAGGGTAAGAGGCTTGCAGCAATGTAAGTCTCTTTTTTGTGTCGTTTGCGATGGATTTTCCGGTTGTGTCGAAGCCGCAAAACGTTCAATACGCTGTCGGTTGAACCAATACCTTCCATAGCGAACTCAAACAGGCGGCAAGACTCCGCCGATACCCCGGCTCCTGCAAGACCGGTTCACTTCTCTCCGCCGGCTTCCCGGATACCACGGCAGCGACCTGTTATCGGAAATACAGACTTCTGCTACGACCGAATGCAATCCGATACGTGGATTTCATCCGAAACGGTTCATGCCGTTCATTTACGAACAATCAGCCACTGGACGAAAGCTCCGATAATCATCGGGACGAATCGGTTCAGTATCACAGCCATCCCGATGCCGGGCAGTACGGCGAGCAACACCGTCGCCGCAACGCCGCAGGTGACGGCGAAAACGCTACGCTCCGGATTACCGGTATTCATGCCCAGGCTGACCGCCAGACAAAACCCCACCGGAACGAGCAGTCCGTAGTGTATCCATACCGCATAGGGATAGTCGTCCGGCAGCCACCCGCCCCATACATGGTCGAAGACCACGACCGCTCCCATGAGCAGCGTGGCGAAGATATATTTCAAACGCGTAGAAAACTTCATCGTATCCGTCAACTGCCGTTCCTCACTCGGACAGCAGAAAATCCGCTGCAAAAATATTCATTCCTGCTCACGGTTCAAAACTTTCCGGTTCCCTTTTCCCCGACCGGCAGTTCCATGCGGTCCGACCTCGTCCCGTGCACGGAAACGGCAGGCAGGCCGTTGTCTTTCCCAGCGGAAAACCGTATCTTCGCAGAAAAAGAGGGATTTGCCATGAACTGGACGGAAATCGTCGTCGGGGCCATCGTTTCGGGCCTCATCGCAACAGGAATTACATTCGCCGTCAGCCGCATCGCCAAAAAGAGACACGCGTTGCGTATCCGGTACGAAACCATGATGCGACGATTCTTTCACAGCGAAAAGACTGTCAGCGAACTCATCTTCTCCTTCGACGATACGAAAATCCGCAACGACGAATTCATCCGTTACCGGGATGTAATTGACGGCAACCTCTATCCCGGCACCGATATCCGCATGACCGTACACCGGAACAGAGAGCAACGGACCTTTACGCTGCCCTACGAAGAGGTGGTCGATTTTACTCTCCGGCCGCATACCGGTATCCGCACCGACGGAGATATCCCGGTACGCTATCCGGACGACGGCATCACGGAATGTACCCGCCCCGGCCTCGACGCCTACCTGAAAAGGAATCCCGCTACCTACAATGACCGTATCCTGTGCATGAGGTATCTGGAGAGGACGGAGGAGGACGGTTACCGCTGCGGGCTCACCCAATCCGACTTTCTGGATGTGGTACGCACGAATCTGACACTCGATTATCCGCTGAAGGGAAGTTTCCGGGAGACGCTGCGCCAGACGGACAGTGCGCAGAGACCGAGAACGCTGCCGTCCCTGGCTGCCTCCCGCATGATGAATTTCATCGGTGTATCGGCCGTCTGGTGCATGGACTGCGGCAGCGGCTCTTTCGAAACCCGCTACCGTTATTACCTGAAATGCCGGCAGACGGGCATGAGCGTCTATTCCGATATGCTCGGCACGACGAGCGGTTACGCCAACCCACCGAAATCCGCCTCCGCCGAAACCGCTCCCACATGCAAAGAAACCGACAGCTCTGCCGGCATCCCGAATGCCGACACGCGTCAGGGACTCGCCTCCGGCGACCTGTTGGCATACCTGTGCGAAGAGATGAAAAGGGAATTTTTCGAAGAGACCGGCTACGACCGATACGCCGCCCACAAGGGCCTCTCCCTCTCCGACGAACGCATTCTGAAGGTCATTCCGCTGGCCTTCACACGGGAACTCGCCCGGGGAGGTACCCCGCAGTTCTTTTTCCTCATTCTCACACCGTACATCACCGACAAGGAGTTCGTCAAATATTTCCGACAGTCCGTGGACGGCCGCAACGAGTTCCGCGACAATACGCTTTCCAACCTCCGGAACCATCCCCTGTCACCGGAGACCCTCGCCAACCTGCTCTACGCTTATAAATACATACGGAAGATGCCATCCGACCGCATCCTTCTCTGACCGCATCCGTGCCGACACCGCGGAGCCACCGTCCGTTACGGCAGCAGCTCTTCCGGCTCAAAAACTACCGGACGCGAAAGTGCGTCGAGCATCCCGTCGTACCGTTTCCGCAGCAGAGCGTATGCCGAAGCCGGATAGCGGCTCTCCGAAAGGCTGAATTCGGCCTCGATAACCACCTCATTCTCTCCTGCGACGGCCTCATACGTGAACCGGGAGATTCCGTCTTCGACTTTCATGCCGGACGGCAGGCTTTTCACCCGGTACCCCTGTGGAATTGCGATACGCACCCGATAGACATCCACGGGTCTGAAAACGATATCGACCGGAAAGTGCCGGACGGTCGTCTGTCCGAACGGATTGTCCCCGGGGAAGACCGCCCCGAAGGGGGCAAGGCGCAGTGTCCCGTCCTCTTCCCGCTCCACCTCCTCCGTACAAACATACCGTACCACGAGCGGCTTCCCGGGTTCGTCGCACGCCTCCGTCCGGGCGGCGGATGCCCCCTCCTCCCCTGCCACCATCCGGGCAAGCGCATCGGCAGACCCGCCGCAGCCGCTCCTCAGATTCATCGCGGCCGCCCCGTCGAAAGTGCGCACTACCGAAACATCCGCGATACCGGTGGTATCGACAACGATACCGACCTCACGACCATCGAAGGCGACCTGCTCCTGCGACAGCATTACCCACTCCTCCGTATCGGGTTCAGCGACCAATCCCTCCATGTCGGCACACCGCGCCGGCAGCTCGCCGAAGCCGGCAAAACGTTCCGACGCATCGAGAAAATGTACGCCCTCCTCATCCGTAACACGAATGACAACATCATTGAAGGCATCTTTCGAAGGGGCCTCCCGCTCCACGCTGCCGCTGCCGCGCACCCGCAGCAATACGGGTACGGCATCCGTCCCCGCAGCACGCAGCAGCCCCGCCAGGAACAGGTTGAGGTCGGCACTGCTGCCCTCCCTGCTCCGAACGAGGTCTGCGACACGGCCCGAAGCACACGCCACCTGCACGCCGTTCCAGGCATAATTGTCCCGCACGTAAGCATACAACTGCCGGGCGACGCTCCCGCCGGCCTCTCCCGAAACGGCTTCCCTCACCTTTCTGTACTCTTTGGCGGCCGCCTGTACGTACCTGCCGAAATCGCGTTCTTTCGACAGTTCCGTATTCACCTGCCGCCAAGTGCGCGTATAGGAGGTTCGTGCGCCGGTACGCGGCGACAGCGAAAACTCCGGACGGAATACGAGTCTGACCACGGCATCGACGGCGTTGCCGGCATACTCCTCCTGTGGAAATGCGGGCAGATTCTTCATTCCATACCGGAGAACCAGATAATCCGGTTCATACTCATAAGCAGCCCGCTGCCGTCCCTTCACCACCCTCTTCTCCGTATAATCGTAACGCCGGGCCCCCTTCAGTACAGGCGAATACCCGAGATAGGGACAGGTGGTATAGACGAGTTCGCTGACCAATACGGGAATTCCGCGCTGGAAGCGCCATTCGGGCATCCGCGTATGCCTGGAGCGCTGTACGCACCGCAGTTCCACGACGGAACCGTCACGCACATCGGGAAAAACGATACGCCTCACCCGTTCTCCGGCACCGGCATCCACATCCGACATATCGGAAAGCTTCAACGGCACGGAGACGATTCGACCGGAGTCGTCCATATTATGCGTAAAACCCTCTATATCGAAGATACCGTCGGGCCAGCTGAACTCCTCGTACGGGAACTCGAACATACCGTAACGCACCCCTTCGGGAGAGAGTATCTTAATACGCGTTTCAAGCCCCGCACTGAAGACCGGAAAAGGCTCCTTCCCCTCCATGAACCAATCATCGTGCAGGAATGCATAATCTCCGAGACTGTACAGCACCACAGCCTCGGCGCCCGTTTCCCGAAGCCGTTCGCTCTCCATGAACTCCCGTACCGTCATGCGGCCGAATTCATGCGTTCGCGGCTCCTGCGCCCAGACACTCCCGCAGACCCACACCAGACATGTTGCGTACAGATACAAAAATCTTCCCATCGTCCCGTAACTTTTATGGACCGGCCAACGTCGGCCGGTGGTGAAAGATAATACCAAAATCGGGAAAACGCACCGTCTCGCAACCGGAAAATGCGCTCCCGGAGGAAAATGCCGTTTACCGGACATTATACTTTTACATTATTGCAGATAAACGTATATTTGTCGAACGTAACACAATGTATTCACCGGGCCGTCCGTCCGGCGGCACCTAACCAAACGAAACGATATGAAAAGAATCCTACTTGCAGCAATCTGCGCAACGGTCCTGACCTCCTGCTACAATACACGGGTGATAGTGGGCAACGTAGAAAAGAGCGAACCGCTCATCGAGGTCAGCCGGGAGTGGAACCACCAACTGATTTACGGTCTCGTACCGCTCAACAACGCGACCATGAAGGCAACGGAGTATGTGGGTGACCGGGAAAACTACGTGGTCAGAACCTATTCGAGTTTTCTGAACGGTCTGGTAGGCTCGCTGACCTTCGGCATCTATACGCCGACCTCCACGGTCTATTACGTCCCTCTGAAAGACATCGCGCCGACCCACTCCGTCGATGTGCGAAACAACGAGATAATCGACCTGATAGAGGAGTAGGCAGGTGCCCTGTCCCTGTTTCCGCCACCGTCCCTCCGTATGATGATACGGAGGGACGGTTCGCATCAGGCAACCGCAAGACAAGGAGAAAATGCACCCGGATGTCGGTCGCCATTGTTACAATTCCGCACTATTCCGGGTTTTATCATGATAATTTTTACGCAAAATCATTGCGAGAGCAAAATATTGATATATCTTTGCCGTTACAGCTCGGCCGCGGATGCGGCCGGGCTGTAATAACGACAGATACAACCATAAAATATCACATCATGGAAATGGACATACGTTCTAACACCATGCAGGCCCTCATCGGAAAACCGGCTGCGGAATTTACGCTCGCCGACATCACCGCGTTCGTCAAGGGCAACGGCATCGGCATGGTCAACTTCATGTATCCGGCCGCAGACGGCAGGCTGAAAACGCTGAACTTCGTCATCACGAACGAAGAGTACCTCCACTCCATCCTCACCTCCGGAGAGCGTGTGGACGGCTCCAGTCTCTTCCCCTTCATCGAGGCGGGCAGCAGCGACCTGTACGTCATACCGCGCCTGCGCACGGCCTTCATCGACCCGTTCGCCGAACTGCCCACGCTGTGTTTCCTCTGCTCTTTCTTTGACAAAGACGGCCAGCGCCTCGAAAGTTCGCCGGAATATACGCTGTACAAGGCCAAGAAAGCCTTCACCGAAGCCACCGGCATGACGTACGAGGCGATGGGCGAGCTCGAATACTATGTGTCGGCTCCCGAAAACGAGCAGACGCAAATGTATCCTGCCGTAGACCAGAAAGGCTACCATGAATCGGCACCGTTCGCAAAATTCAACAGTTTCCGCACCCAGTGCATGTACTACATCGCACTCATCGGCGGCAAAATCAAATACGGCCACTCGGAAGTGGGCAATTTCCGCCTCGACGGCCGCATCTACGAGCAGAACGAAATCGAGTTCCTCCCCACCGACGTGGAAGACGCGGCCGACCAGCTGGTGCTGGCCAAATGGGTGATTCGCAACCTCGCCTACGAATACGGCCTCGATACCAGCTTCGCTCCGAAAATCACCGAAGGCAAGGCAGGTTCGGGACTCCATATCCACATGCGCATCATGAAGAACGGCAAGAACATGATGCTCGATGCCGACGGCAAACTGTCGGAAACCGCACGCCGGGCCATCGCCGGCATGATGACGCTCGCACCGTCGATTACCGCGTTCGGCAACACCAACCCGACCTCTTACTTCCGCCTCGTTCCTCATCAGGAGGCTCCGACGAACATCTGCTGGGGCGACCGCAACCGTTCGGTACTCGTACGCGTACCGCTGGGATGGACTACCAAACGCGACATGTTCTCGCAGGTGAACCCGCAGGACAAGGAGATGCACGTGGATGCCTCCTCGAAACAGACCGTCGAAATACGTTCGGCCGACTGCTCCGCCGACATCTATCAGTTGCTATCGGCCCTCTGTGTCGCCTGCCGCTACGGACTCGAACTTCCCAACGGGCTCGAAATAGCCGACAAGACCTATGTGGATGTCAATATCCACAAGGAGGAGAACAAGGCGCGTGTCGCATCACTCGACCAGCTTCCCGACTCGTGCGCCGCATCCGCCGACAAACTGGCCGAACAGCGTGCCGCATACGAAGCCAAAGGCATCTTCAGCCCGGCAATGATAGACAGCATCATCAAGACGCTGCGGTCGTACAACGACGCCGACATACGTCGTGAAGTGAAACAGCACCCGGAACTGATGTCCGAAATGGTCAGCAAATACTACTACTGCGGTTGATACCGACGGCAACGAAAGAAACGAACGGCGGCCTGTCTTGAGACAGGCCGCCGTTCGTTTCACAGAATAACCGGACATTCACACGGCAACCACCTCGGCACGCTTCTGACTGCGCAGCTTCCCGGGGGTCATTCCGAACCTCTTTTTACAAAAATCATTGAAATGCTGTACGGAACCGAACCGGAATTCTTCGCTTATCTCCCTCAGCGATTCGCTGCCATACACCAGTTTGTGGTATATCTGCTCGCTCTTGCGCGACATCATCCACTGATAAGGCGACGTGCCGAATACCTCCTTGAACTTCACCCCAAAGCGGGAAGTGCTCAATCCCGCTATCGCCGCAAGTTCCGCCTTGCTCCTCACCCGGCTCCAATTGTCCATCACGATACGGGTGAAATCCATGTCCTCGTCCAACAGCGGAGAGAAAAAGGCCGCGAGCTCATCCCGTGCATAATAAAACTGCAACAAATGCATGAACTCGAATGCTTTCATCCGCATGAATCGCGGACTCGAAATACCGTCGAAAAGATACTCCGACACCGTCAGGGCATATTCCCAAAGGCGTTCGTTCATCTCCAGCACGGAGAGCCGTCCGACGATTCCCCCTCCGACGGCACCTCCCCCGGAAAGCGGTTCACCTTCCCACATCTCCAACAGCTCTTCGACGGCATATGCCAACAAATGCGCCTCCTCGCGGGCCGTCAATACGTAATAACAGTCGGCCGGCAGCAACACGACCGTCCCTGCCCCGGCCGGTACGCGCTCTGCACCATTGACGGATATATCGACCCGGCCATACAGTACGAGCAATACGACAGGCAGACTATCCGCCCCCATACGTACCTCCCAAGGAGCAAGCCTGACATTCTCTATCACCGTATGTCTGCCGTAACGTTTCTCGGAACCGGAAGTAACTGCGGCAAAAAGAGAACTTCCATCCGTGTAAACACTCTCCATGAACACGATAATTTAAATGACGACATCTATCCGTATCTGCCGGACACGAAACGCACGCCAAACGGATACGGCGCGCATGAAACCACATTTCTACCTACTAATATATACAAAATATATAAAATCAGAAAACGCCGACACATCTTTCAGCACCTGATTCACCGCCCTTCGGCCGGCAGCAGGCACAAACAGCCTATCAAACAATACATTACAAAAACAATCATTTTAAACATTCCGTGTATACACTTTCTTTTCCAAACCGGCCGCGAATTGCACAGAAATTGTTTACGGAAAACAGGTAAAACCATAACAAGACAATCCGGATGAATCACACGATTACCGCCGCATGGACGGCAACCCTTCTCGCCTGCTGCCTCGGCACTCCGCCGGACGCCACGGCACAGCAAACCCCTCCGGTCAGGATAACATGCAATACCGACGGAACGTCGGCACCGAACGGAGTAGAGATAGTCAAGGAACTCTCCTATACGCAACACACCCTCGGCGACACCTACCCCTACAAGGACACCGAAAGGCGCTTCCAATGGGACAAGATAGGTGAATGGCTTTCGGCTCTCGAAGCGGCCCAGCAGGATTCCGTCACATGGGTAACGCTCCAGAACTACAAGGACAGGAACGGCATAGCCCCCGAAGTACAAGACCCGGAGATAAACGAATACCGCAGCGCCACGGACCGTTACGGCGTCAGCCGCTACCAGTCCATCCCCCTGTACGGCAGCCAGACGGGGAAACCGGCCCGTTACAGCCGCGACGGGGCGCTTTTCCTGCTGCTGAAGGACAGCGCCGACTACGTCAAGGTCTGTTCAATGCTTTACGACGGCGCATGGTACGTCCCGAAGGATTATGTACGGACACTCCCCGTACACCGCTTTTCAAAAGTGATTTTCGTCGACCGTACCGACCAGAACATAGCGACGCTGGAGAAGGTGGGCACCGTCTGGTACGTACGGAGCATGAATCCGGCGACCACCGGCCTGCACAATCCGCCCTACCAGCAGGAGACACCGCTAGGCGTCTATGTGATACAGGAACACAAGCCGAAGATGTACTACCTCCGCGACGGAAGCTCCGAAATTGCAGGTTTCGCGCCGTGGGCCAGCCGCTTCACCCGCGGCGGATACATTCACGGCGTTCCGCTCAACAATCCGAAAGCGACTGAAAAGAACTACATCGAATTCAGTCCGACACTGGGAACGACGCCCCGTTCGCACATGTGCGTGCGCAACGCCACCTCCCACGCCAAATACATCTACGACTGGGCGACACCCCTCGAATCACTGGTCATAGTGATTGATTGACAGGGGCGGCCGGCCCGCCGCAGTCAGTCGTGATAGACGATGGCACGTACGACGCGGGCGAGCTGCGGCAGACGGTTCTCCATTACGAGCACAGGAACCTCCCCGTGCTCTTCCCGATGCACCACCAGCACATCGCCCGCCGACACCTTGTGTTCGGTACCGTCGGGCAGAACAAGGAGAATACCGTCCGCCAGCAGATAAAACACCTCGCTGACACCCCTCCACGCCTCCACTACCGGCATGAGCTCCACCTCCCGACGGGAGGAGGCCCCGAGTTCGAGAAGCTGTACGCGTCCCTCCCCCGCTGTGGTCATCAGGTTGAAATCGGTCACCCGTCCGCGGCTCCGCGTCGTCCACGAACCGCTGAAGTTATCCTGTGCGAACTGCACGAGCTCCGTCTCGTAACGGCCTTCGTGTTCGAGATGCAGCGTACCGTCCAGAACCATCAGGCAGCGTGCGACTCCCGGAAGCGACGTGAACTCCGACTCCTGGGTCTCCACCCGGGCGGAACTGACGCGCCACACGAAATTGCGTTCGGCATACACAGCCCCTTCGGGCCAAATGGCAAGCTGCGTGGTCGTCCCCCCGCTCCAGCGGGATACCGGCAGCTCCCCTTTCCGGATTATTCTGTACATATCGTTCTTTATCTTATCCTTTCGTCACTTTCCGGAGAGTATCACAATAGAGCCGGCCGCAATCAGGCAGCCGCCGAGCAACACCCTCCAACTGACCGGTTCCCGGAGCACCAGATAGGAGAGCACTATCGTAAATACGACGCTCAACTTGTCTATCGGCGCCACTTTCGAAGCATCGCCCAACTGCAGGGCCTTGAAATAGAAGAGCCACGACAATCCGGTAGCCACTCCCGACAGAATGAGGAATATCCAATTCCGGCCGCCTATGGCACCCATTCCGCCGACCTTACCGCCGAAAAGGACGATGCCCCAGGTAATGCACAGGATGACCACCGTCCGTATGGCGGTAGCCAGGTCGGAATCCATGTCCTTCACCCCTACCTTGGCAAAAATAGCCGTCAACGCCGCGAATACCGCCGACAGGATAGCATAATACTGCCACATTCCACTCTTCGCTTTCACTTTTCCACCTTGTCCTTACCGCGGCCGTTCTGCATCCGGCGGACATCCGTCCGCGACAACCGCACTGCCGCCCAACAGCATCTTCAAAAGTACGAAGAATTGTCGTTCCTTCGTCGGGAAACACCCGTATCTTCCCCAAAAGGCAACAATTTTTACACCGGCCCCCGGCAGAGCATTCCGGTGCCGACCACTCCGGTTTTCCGACCGGTCGTCGGAACCATGCACCGTCCCCGACGTACGGCGGCGACACGGAACGGCGGATGAAAAAGAGTTCCGGAAAGTCCGCAAATATCCCGACGAAACACTATCTTTACGCTGCACATCAATACGACGCATCATGAAGATACTCGTCATTACAGGCAGTCCGCACCACAGGGGTACCTCGATGCTGCTGGCCGATGAATTCTCCGCCGGAGCGGAAGCCGCCGGCCACAAGGTCATCCGTTTCGACGCAGCCTCCAGCAGAATAGAACCGTGCCGTGCCTGCGACTACTGCCGCAGCCATGATACGGAGTGCATTCAGAAGGACGACATGGTCTACCTTCGGGACGACCTCCTCGAAGCGGATGCGATAGCATTCGTCACCCCGCTCTACTATTTCGGTATGTCGGCCCAACTGAAACGGGTTATCGACCGTTTCTATGCGTTGAACGACGCCCTCCGAACACCGAAACGAGCCCTCCTCCTCGCCACCTGCGGCGATACGGAGACATGGGTAGCCGATGCGCTGCAAGCCCATTACGAAGCCCTCTGCCGCTACCTGCGCTGGCAGGACTGCGGCCGTATAATCGCCATAGGCGCCTATACGCGCAGCGACATCGAAACGAGCGACTACCCCGTCCGGGCCCGCCGCCTCGGCGAATCGCTGGCCTGAAAACCGGAGGAATCGCAACGGCTGACATCTGCGGATGCTCTCCCGACGCCATCCGCCCGCTGCCGGGCAGATACGGGTTCCGCCAACCGTCATGCGACGGGAAAAAAGAGACGCATGCATCTTCTTTTCCGTCTGTATTCTGTCTTCTATTGCGATATCGTATGAAAGTTCAGTGTCGTACACTTTTCATTCAAGCCGAATTTACGGATGGAACCGAAAAATGACGGTCTCAAATATACTCCGTACCGTGTATCCTCCTTCAACTCTTCCTGCTGTAAACAAAGGGTGACCCGCATACCGTCCTCTGACCAAGTAACCTTATCGAAGGGCAAACATTCGACAGTCGGGTCATCCGTACCGGTACCGTTGAATCCCCAGGAAGGAAACATCGGCTCGGAAAACGTGATGACGATTTCTTCGAAACCGGAGATGTCCGAACCGACCGCCGGATATACGTTCGTGATATAGGGCCGCCTGTTCTCGTACTCGGCCAATACCAAATCGAAATTATCGGCTATGTAATTGATAAAGGCGACCAATTGCGGCATGAAGTCCCCCACATGCGGATAACGTTCCCTGTCGGCATAGAAGTTCCGCATGAAATCCACGCTGCGCTCCATCCAGAAGAACCCTTTATTCATCTCCAGCGCCGTGTACATAGGGATGTTCTCATTACCTGTCTCCGTCATATACATGATGACGAACAGGTCGTTCATCCATTCGCACAGTGCAGAAGAGGCGTCGCCGTATCCGATTGTTCTCATCATGTCGGCGATGTGGGGATAGATGACGTTCGCTGCCGGTTCTATCCGGGGCCACCACTCCAGAAACAGCGGATTCGTGTAATGGTGACTCAGCTCGTGGATAACAAGAAAAGGAGCGTTAAAACCATCGATATACGGTTGCCCATTGCCAACACCCGTACCTGAACCTATCAGGATTCCTCCCGGTATCGCATAGTTGCTCGGCCCGTTGGTCAGGCTGACATACACCTCGATATCGCCGGCCAGAGGTTTCCCGAAAAATGACCGGAACCAATCGGGTACCGTACCGTTCAACAATGCATCCATTTGCGCCGTCACTTCGTCGTACAGGGGTCGGTGGGCGGTAAAGAACGCATGGAAGTCGCTCTCCCGATAAAAACGGTTCACCATCTCCAGATAGGTCGTGAAAAGCTCCTCGGTCCAGCGGTTGTCGTATTTCACGACGTCGGCCACATCGTACTGCGGTTGGAGTCGGACTTCGCCATCCACAATCTCCATCATGGCAGCCGTGCCGGATACGGCATTGTATCCGATGAGGTAACGCTGATTGAGTACACGGACATAGTTTATCGGCTCGCTCTCCTGATAGGGAGTCAGCTCGTCGATAATGTCCTGCAGGTAGGAGGGAACGCCGATGCTGCAGTACTCCGGAGCTCCGGCAAGGGCAAACATGATACTCGTCAGTTCAAAACGCTCGTCCACCCGGCTGCGCAACTGCGCATGGCCGTTCTCTACCGCGAACAGCAAGCAGATGCAGACAATAAACAGTTTCTTCATATCCTTCCACAGAATGGTTTCGTCATGAAAGGTAAACAGAAAAAAACGAATACGCAATAATATATTGCCGAAACTCTTC
>UMIN01031230.1_pt1 | contig 125274 bp, 123 predicted proteins | sample 1965811 | NCBI WGS metagenome assembly UMIN01 (sample SAMEA4836123, study PRJEB28245) | human gut metagenome | biome: gut microbiome; material: fecal sample | place: Denmark | collected 2008
TAGGGGTTGTTCAAACCACTAGTTAACTAGTGGTTTTGATTATTGGCAGAAATATGTATTCAGCATAAAAGACAGAGAATAAAGCGACAAGGTTGTTTTTTTGTAAAAAATCTATAATGGTACAAAATATTTGTCTTAAACTATTTTCGTGAGTTTATGAGAAGAATGGTTTGTCCGTAACATAAATGCATTTGTTTTTCGGTGACGGTTTTTCTGTTCGAGAAAAACGTGAAAACCGCTTTTTGGCATATTTCTGGGCAAAATAGAAAGAAAATGGAAAAAATTTTTCTCTTTGATTTGTTTGGAGATGAATAATTATGTTGGTATTTTTCTAATGATTCAGACAACAGTTTAAGACAATTAATGTACTACTAAAGATACAATCTTGGTATTAAAATAGAAACATCAAATCAAAAGATAAGAGTTAAAGGAGGGATTAGCTGTGGATATAAATACTTTTCAAGAAATAATCAATGGATGGGATATTTGGTTATCTGTATTCATCATGATTTTAATCGTGGTATTACAGTCAGCTTTTTTCTTAAAGACAGCAATAAAAGAAGCAAAAACCATTGGTATTTCCGGTGAAAAAAGAAAAGCGGCAATGCGTGCAGCGTGCATTACCGCCATTGGTCCCTCTATGTCGCCGGTTATTATGATGCTTGCCATGAGTACGGTGTTGGGGACGCCGTATACATGGTTTGTATTAAATAATGTGGGAGCTGCTCGTACAGAATTAGCAGCTGCTGCAATGGGGGCATCTGTTGCTGGTGTAGAAGTGATGGATGCCAATATTGGAATACGTGCCTGGACGTATGGCATTTGGGCTGGTGTGCTCAACAGTGCAGGATGGTTGATAGTTGTGTTTTTGCTGAACTATAAGATGGAGCATATGGTACATCGCATGTATTCCAGATTTAGTGAGAAGTGGATTAAGGAACTTTTGGGTGGCGCCGCCCTGGCCTTATTTGCTTATTTGCTGAGCAATCAGCTGGTAGGAAAAACAACTGCCAATTACTGTGCAGCGATTATTTCAGGACTTTGTTCTCTGTTATTTGGGACAGTGCTGAAGCGATATCAGAAGCTGCAGGAATTTTCGATGGGGATATCCATGTTGGCAGGGATGTTTTTGACGGAGGTGCTATTTGGATAAAATGACAATGAAGGAGGGTTTATTATGGATTTTCAAACGATGATCAATAGTCCTGGCATGTGGATTGCATCCAGTTTTCTGGTTATTATTTCCGTATCACAGGCAGTGGTATTTTTGAGAGCAGCATTAAAGGAGGCAACTTCTCTCGGCATTGATGAAAAGAAACGTAAAGCAGCCATACGCTCTGCTTGTATTACGGCGATTGGGCCATCCCTGTCTCCGGTTATTACACTTCTGTCATTGGTAGCCGTGGTTGGTGCTCCAACCACATGGATGCGTCTATGTGACGTAGGTGCGGCACGAACAGAATTGGGCGTCATTTCGCTGACATCGACATTGGCTGGCGCTGAAGTAGGGAGCGCTTCCTTTGGTACAGAAGCATTTTCCTATGCTCTTTGGGGAATGGCACTGAATAGCTTTGGCTGGCTTTTCCTGGTATTCATTTTGGGCCACCGTATGAGCGGCGTCGTAGAAAAAATGAATACGAAATATAATCCCGTATGGGTTAAGAAACTGCTTGCAGGTGCAACAGTAGGGTTATTTGCATATTTGCTGGCAAACCAGATTCAGGATCTGCAAATGCCGAAACTGACACCGGCAATTATTTCAGCGGTGGTTATGCTGCTGTTGACCACAGTATTGAAAAAATATCAAAGACTCCAGGAATTGGCGCTTGGTATATCCATGCTGGTGGGGATGATTGCCACTCAGATAGTATTTGGATAAATTAGAAATGACGAAAACGAGGTGACAGCTATGTATGATAAGAAAATGATCAAAATTGGTCGCGTTTCCATGGGGCTTGCCATTATTGCCAACTTTATTCCGGCAATTTATGTAGGCTTGCGATATGGAGAAATGCCAGGAATTGCTACCATTTTACAAATCTGGGCATTGGTAGCGGCAACCTATGGCATCAGCTGGATCATTCAGCCCATTGCCTATTATCCGACATTGGGTGCGCCGGGTTCCTATATTGGTTGGCTGGCAGGTTCTGTTGGTGATATTCGTATGCCTGCCGCATCTATGGCACAAAAAATTGCAGGCGTGGAATCAGGTACCCATGCAGGGGAAGTTGTTGCAACAATCGGTACTTGCTGTTCCGTATTTGTTTCCGCAGGTATGATTACTGTATTTACGGTTATTGGTTCTCAGGTAATTCCTATTCTTCCTGCGTTTGTAACGGAATCGTTCAGTTATATTTTGCCGGCGCTTTTCGGTGCGATATATGTGGATATTGCGAGAAAAGACTTAAGAACCGGAATCTGCACAATCGCTGCGGCTATGCTCATTATGATTTTAGGCGGAAAAATTGGAATCCCTGGTGGTGTTTTGACACTGCTGATCGTACTGAGTGGTATTTTGATTACAAGAGTCTTTTTTGTAAAAGATCAGAAAAAAGAGGCATAAAGTTGTTTTGGATAGGGAGTGAAAGTTATGTTTGATGTAAAGATTGTAGGTGGCACAATTCTGGATGGCAGTGGTGCATTTCGTTATAAAGCAGATGTAGGTATTGAAAGCGATAAAAACACAGCAATTGGTGATCTTTCCGCGGCGGATGCCAAGAAAGTGATCGATGCTTCCGGAAAATTTGTTTCTCCCGGTTTCATTGATTTCCATACACATTCAGATTTATCACTGGTATATGATAAGTACACAAGAAGCCGGATTTATACAGGGGTAACCATGGATGTCATTGCAAACTGCGGAATTGGTGTAGCGCCTATCCGTGAAGAACGCAAACAGAAATTGATTGATTATCTTGGCACAAGAATCATTGGCACAATTCCGGCAAAACTGGAATTGCCATGGAATACGATGGAAGAATATTTTACATATTTGGAAGAGAATGCACCAGCAGTCAATGTTGCGGCTTATGTTGCGCATGGAGCCATTCGGATTGATGAAATGGGCTTTTCCAAGGAACCGGCTGACGAGGAACAGATGAAACATATGAAGGCTGAAGTCAGAAAAGCAATGGAGACAGGCTGTATTGCTCTTTCAACAGGGTTGGTTTATTTGCCTGGTGCTTATACAACAAAAGAAGAATTAGCTGAATTGTGTAAAGAATTAAAGCCATACAATGGTTATTATATCTCTCATATCCGTAATGAAGGCGACGAGGAAATGGAAGCGTTGGATGAGGCAATTTATATTGCAAAAACTGCCGGCGTACCACTGCATGTATCCCACTTGAAAATAATGGGACACAGAAATTTTGGTAAAATCGATGAAGTTTTCGCAAAACTGGATGCAGCGGAAAAAGATGGATTAGAGGTAACGTTTGACTGCTATCCTTATACAGTTGGTATGACATCTTTGGGTGCACTGCTGCCGCCATGGGCTTTTGAAGGCGGCGTGGAAAAGATGATTGAACGCTTGCAAGTGCAGGAAAATAGAGATAGAATAGTAGAAGAACTGAAATCTGGCATTCCCGGTTGGCAGTGTTTCTATCGGATGGCAGGTGGCTGGGATGGTGTTGTGCTGGCATCTGTTATGACAGAGGCAAACAAATATACAGAAGGCAAAACAGTTGCGGAAGTTGCGAAAATCTGCGGCGAAGATCCATTTGATACCTTTTTCCGTCTTTTGATCGAAGAAAAAAGTAAAATTCAGGTTGTTGTACATACCCAGGGCCAGGAAGATACCGATAAAGTTGCGTATTATCCTAAAACATGTTTTGGTTCCGATAGTATGGATCTTTCCACAGAAGGGCTGTTGTCCATCGGTAAACCGCATCCCAGAGCGTTTGGTACATTCGGCAAAGTTTTTTCTTATTATGTAAGAGAAAAAGGAATGCTGGCTTTTGAAGATGCAGTAAGAAAAATGACATATCTGTCTGCAAAACGTTTGGGTATCGATGAAGAACGTGGCTTGCTCAAAAAGGATTATTATGCTGACATTGTAGTGTTTGATCCAGATCAGATCTGCGATAAAGCAACCTATGAAGATCCGAAGCAGTATACCGTTGGTGTGGAATATGTATTGGTCAATGGTCAGATCGCGCTGGAAAATGGAAAACAGACAGATGTCTGCGCAGGTCGTGTGATTCGAAATCCTCACAGATTTGGAGATCAAAAGAAATAAAAACATATTGCGTAAATAGCCGCTGACATATAGAATTTATATTGTATTTTGTTGTGCTGGCAACGTATTCGTAAATAGGTCTTTTTGCCCGGTCTTTGTTGTAATCCGCAGGACAGGGCAAAAAGACTTTTTTGAAATAAGCAGACTGGACTTCTGCGAAGGAAAAGGAGGCATACTATGAAAATATTGTATGTAGGGCCATTGATGATGATCAATAAACTGGTGCCGATGAGCAAAAGAATTTTTCCCAGTTTGGAGTTTGATTATATTACTTATGAGCGATATACAGACGCACCTGATTTATTGGAGCATTATGACAAAAAGGTGGATGCAGTTTTGTTTTCTGGTAAATCGCCTTATAAAATTTGTGAAAATCAAATGAATCAATCTATTTTAATGGATTATGTACCCAGACATGAAACAACCCTTTATAGAGTGTTATTAGAAATCACATATCTGTTGAAACGGGATATTTGTAGATTAAGTGTGGATACTTATGATAAGAAGATGATGCAAAAACTCTATAAAGAAATTCATGTTGAGTTAAGAGAAGATTCCGTTTTTTTTGCAGAGCAAAGATATATGGATCCAAATTATAAAGACTATGTTGTTGCGTTTCATAGGAAAAATTATTATGAATATCATGTTTGCTGCTGTATTACCGGATTGGAAGAAGCATATCGCGAAATGAAATCAGAAGGGATTCCCGTTGTTTTGGCGTTGCCATCGGAAGATGTTGTGGTAAAAAGTGTCAGAAATTTGCAGATACGTTATATTGCGAAAAAAACAGCGAAAACCAAATTGTCGTTGTTGCGATCAAATTAAATGTTCCATCTGAATATTCTTTGATGAAAGAGGATGAATACTCTTATCTGTCACAGCGCATTAAAATCATGGATCGCTTATACCATTTCAATCATCGCATAGATGGTGTACTGGTGGAGCAGAGTAAAAGCGAATGTATGATCTTTACTACCAAAAAAATAATCGAAACAGAAACGAATCAGTATAAAGACTTCTATTTGCTGGATGTTTTACGAGAAGTGTCTGCGGTTCCTGTTTATATTGGTATAGGTTATGGAAAAACAGCAAATGAGTCAAAGTATAATGCCTATGAAAGCATGAAAAAGATGGAACGTTCACGGCAGAATTCAGTCTATATCGTTTTTGAAAATGGCGAAGTCATGGGACCCTTGGAGACAGGAAGAGGCGCCAAGAAACAAGATAATTTTGATGAAAAATTCTATCGTGCGGCGACAGAAACGGGTTTGAGTGTCAATACAATTTATAAAATATTTGGCGGTATAGTAAAGGAAGAAAAAGCTGATTTTACATCCAGAGAATTGGCGGCAATCTGTGGGGTAAGTGTACGAACCATGGATCGAATCATTCTGAAATTGTGCGATGCGGGTTATTGTGAAGTCATCAGTGAAAAATTGATGCATAAGTCTGGACGACCCAGCAGAATTTTGCGCCTGCACCCATTGCAAATATATAATGGATGATCTAGGGATACTATATAAAAAAGCGTGTGCCAGATGCAGAAAGATGATAACCTAATAATCATTTATATGGAAGAAAAGGGAAGCGCGCTGTTATGAAAATTTGAAGGTGCCCTCAATCTGAAAATATTTATGATTATTTGAAAATTGCGGAAATATGCCCATTTCTGTGAGTTGTATGGATATCTATACAAAAATAAGAAAAAATTATAAAAAACACTTGCTTTTTTATTTTTTCTATGATATTATTATCAAGCAGTTTCGATTCGCGGCTGTGGCGGAACTGGCAGACGCACCAGACTCAAAATCTGGCGGTAGTGATATCGTGTGGGTTCGAGTCCCACCAGCCGCACTGAAGAAACCTTGAGAAATCAAGGTTTCTTTTTTTATGTTGTAAGGCTGAAAATGTTTGAAATAGATCATTGCTGACTTTGTATGGTTTTATATGTCCTGTGAATTTCTGTCTGAATGGCAGCATATCGCAGGGCTTTTTTATTGGGATACTATGGAAAATTCCTATGCAGTGAATGGAAAAAAATAAATTTTCAGGAGATATTGTGATTCAGCATAAAGGAGAGTTCACGACTTTTTTTCATAAAAAATACGCACGCGTATGCGTGCGTATCATTTTTGGTCTTCCGTTTTTTTCATGATCCAGCATTTTCTTGTACATTCATCGCAATTTTTCCGGCACAGGGCACTGCCATCGCTGCGGACGGCACCAGCGTGCTTATAAGCCACATAACCCAGTGTCACACAAAGGATGATAAACAGAAATTGTCCCATACCATTCCCCCTTTTATATGAGTGGTTTCGCGTGGTGTTTTTATTATCATACCAGAAATTCCGAAAAGACGCAAAGGAATATGCAAAAAGCATATGGCAAAAGCCAATAAAAACTGCTATAATAAGACGAATCAAGCCGAAAGGCTTTTCTTTTTGATAGCGTTATTTTTTTAAAAGAATAACGAGGTGATTTATGAAACAGGATTTACATTATGATATGAAAGTGCGCATCATGGGGGAGGAAAAAGCCTTTGGCCCAGGTGTGGCGCAGCTTTTGAAAGGCATAGAGGAAATGGGCTCCATGCAGAAAGCCGCTGAGAAAATGGGGCTTTCTTACAGCAAAGCCTGGAAAATGATGAAAACAGCGGAACAGGAACTGGGCTTTGCCTTGACGGAACGCAGCAGCGGCGGTAAGGACGGCGGCGGCTCGGTTGTGACGGCAGAAGGCAGAGAAATGATGCAGCGGTATGGCAGCTTCCTCTCTGCTTTGCAGACAGAGGCAGACCGTTTGTTTGCGTTTTATTTTCAGAGGGAAGGTGAGAAATGATGCCGGAAGAAATTGTATTTTGCAAAGGCGGCGGATGTACGGCAAAACTGGGGGCAGGCGTATTGGAACGGGTCCTTTCCCGTCTGCCCAAGCCGGAGAAAAAAGACGAAAACCTGCTCATTGGCTTTGAAAGCTCCGACGATGCGGCGGTTTATCGAATTTCAGAAGATACTGCCATTGTGCAGACATTGGATTTTTTTCCGCCAATGGTGGAAGACCCTTATATTTTTGGACAGATTGCCGCAGCCAATGCCCTCAGCGATATTTACGCCATGGGCGGCGATGTGCGGACAGCCCTGAATATCGTTTGTTTCCCGGAAAAAATGGATTTGAACATTTTGGGGAAAATCATGCAGGGGGGCAGTGAAAAAGTTATCGAAGCGGGAGGAACCCTTGCCGGCGGGCATTCCATTGCCGACGCGGATGTGAAATATGGGCTGTCTGTCATGGGAACCATTCATCCAGACCGCATTTTTCCCAATGACGGCGCGCAGGAAGGCGATGTGCTTTTGCTGACAAAACCCCTGGGCGTTGGCATTGTCTGCATGGCAAATCGTATGGGAGAAGCCTCTCGGGAAGCCATGGACATGGCTGTCCGTTCCATGACGACTTTGAACAAATACCCTTCGGAAATCATCAGAAAATATGAAGTTCACGGCTGTACGGACGTGACGGGCTTTGGTTTTCTGGGGCATTTGAAGGAAATGCTGGCAAAGGGGCTTAGTGCGGAGATTGATTCCATCCGTATCCCCCATATTCCAGAAAGTCTGGCTTATGCCGACGGATTTTTCCTCACAGCGGCAGCCCAGAGAAACCGGAACCATGTAGGTGATTTGGTGGAATTTTGCGGCGTGCCTTTTGCGGTGGAAGAATTGCTTTTTGACCCTCAGACCTCCGGCGGCTTGCTGGTGAGCATGCCCAAAGAGGACGCGGAACAGGCGTTAGGGGAAATTGCGGCATTAGGTTTGCCCTGCGGCATTGTTGGAAAAGTCGTGAAAAAAGAAACACAGAAGATTGTGGTATTATAGGAGGAAACACAAATGGAAAGAGTAGACGCGCGTGGAAAAACTTGTCCCTTGCCGGTTATTGAAACAAAAAAAGTATTGGAAAGTATGACAGAAGGCACTGTGGAAGTGCTGGTAGACAACGCCATTGCGGTGCAGAATCTCTGCAAAATGGCAGAACAGAAAAAAATGAAAGCAGTCAGCGAAAAACAGAGTGAGGACTGCTATATGGTGACCATCACTGTGGAAGCAGGCAGTCAGACACAGCCAGATGCGGCTCCGGTGGTTTGTATGCCCGATGGCAGAAGCGCAGGAACGGTGGTTGCTCTGACAGCGGAAACCATGGGCACAGGCGACGATGTGCTTGGGAAAATTTTGATGAAAGGTTTTGTATATGCTCTGACAGAACAGGATCAGCTGCCGGAAACCATCGTTTTGTATAACGGCGGCGCAAAACTGTCTGTGGAAGGTGCGGAAACACTGGCTGACTTGAAGCTCATGGAAGCCCAGGGGGTCGAAATCCTTACTTGCGGCACTTGTCTGAACCACTATGGTCTGTCTGAAAAACTGGCCGTTGGTTCCGTTACTAATATGTATCGTATCGCCGAAGTCCTTTCCAAAGCAGGTAAGGTGATTCGTCCATGAAAACACCATTTCCCATTGTTGTCCGTGGCGGCGGCGATCTGGCAACAGGTACCATCCATAAATTGTATCAGGCAGGATTTCCTGTTATCGTGCTGGAAACTGCCAATCCTTCTGCCATTCGGCGGTATGTGGCTTTTTCAGAAGCCGTATATGAAGGTGAATGGACAGTGGAGGGGGTGACAGCCGTCTTGGCAGCGAATTTTGCGGAAGCTCAGGAAATTTTGGAGGATGGAAAAATCCCTGTGCTCATTGACCCTCATTGCAAGATTTTAGAAGAAATCCAGCCACAGGTGCTTGTCGATGCCATTCTGGCAAAAAAGAATCTGGGAACGACTATGGATATGGCAGAAACAGTCATTGCCCTTGGCCCTGGTTTTACAGCAGGGGTGGATGCCCATCTGGTCATTGAAACCCAGAGGGGGCATAATCTGGGTCGTGTGCTGACGGAAGGTGCGGCGGCACCCAATACGGGCATTCCCGGTGTCATTGCCAGTTATGGCAAAGAACGTGTCATCCATGCTCCGGCGGCAGGGATTTTGCAGAACAAAAGCAAAATCGGTGATCTGGTGGAAAAAGGTCAAACCATCGCCATGATCGGCGACGTGCCTGTTACTGCTACATTGGCAGGGGTTCTCCGCGGGCTTATCCGAGATGGCTATCCTGTGACGGAAGGGTTTAAAATCGCCGATATCGACCCAAGAGAAAGTGAACAGAAAAATTGTTATACCATTTCCGATAAAGCACGGTGCATTGCTGGTGGCGTGCTGGAAGGAATTTTGATGCGAAATAGAGGGAGTTTTATATGGAAAAAGTAAGAGTGGAAGATGCCGTTGGCATGGTGCTGTGTCACGACATCACAGAAATTGTACCCGGTACGTTCAAAGGCAGAGCCTTTGCCAAAGGCCATGTCATTCAGGAAGAAGATATTGAAAAACTGCTGAATCTGGGCAAACGCCACATTTATGTCTGGGATTTGTCCAAGGGCTATGTCCATGAAAATGACGCAGCTTTGCGGATAGTACAGGCGGCAGCAGGGGAAAACATCGTTTTCAGTGAGGTAAAAGAAGGAAAAATCGAGCTGCGAGCAGCCTGTGACGGGGTGCTGAAAATCAATCTGGATACTCTGTACGCTGTGAACAGTGACGATGAAATCTGTTTTGCCACCATCCATGGCAACAAACAGGTGACAAAAGGCAAACTCCTTGCCGCTACCAGAGTTATCCCTCTGGCAGTGAAGGAAGAAGTGCTGGAACGCTTTGAAAAAGCATGCAAGGAAAGCAAAACCCCTTTGGTGGAAGTAAAACCCTTCCGCCCTGCGAAAATCGGCGTGGTTACCACTGGCTCCGAAATCGTTTCCGGCAGAATTGCCGATCAGTTTGGCCCTGTTTTGGAGAAAAAAGCGGCAGAAGTAGGGGCGACCATCATGGGGCAGGTGTTCCCGGGGGATGAGCCTGAAGCCATCACACAGGCAATTCTGGATTTTCTGGCACAGGGAGCGGATATGGTGCAGGTGACAGGGGGTATGTCCGTAGACCCGGACGATATGACACCCTCTGCCATTCGTGCCTGCGCTGATGAAGTGGTGACATATGGCACACCTGTTTTGCCGGGGGCTATGTTCATGCTGGCGTATGTGCAGGGAAAACCAGTGGTAGGTCTGCCCGGATGCGTTATGTACGCAAAACGGACAGTATTTGACCTGGCGGTTCCTCGTCTGCTGACCGGAGAAAAACTCACCAGACGGGATTTTGTGCTTATGGCACATGGCGGACAATGCCAGAACTGCCCTGTCTGCACCTATCCTGACTGCGGTTTCGGACAGTAAAGGAGGGGAGGAGCTTTATGGGAGAGCTGACACATTTTGATAAAGAAGGCAACGCAGTCATGGTGGATGTGAGCCAGAAAGCGGAAACAGAACGGACGGCCACAGCAAAAGGAAAAATTCGCGTGAGCCGGGAAGTTTTTGAGAAGATTCAGGCAGGCACTATGGCAAAGGGCGATGTGCTGGGCATTGCCAGAACGGCAGGCATCATGGCGGCAAAACGCACTTGGGAATTGATTCCCCTGTGTCATTTGCTGGCGCTGACAAAATGCAGTGTGGATTTTGAACTGTTTCCAGAAAGCTGTGAAATCGAAGCGGCATGCACTGTGAAAACCGTTGGGAAAACAGGGGTGGAAATGGAAGCTCTTACAGGGGTGCAGATTACACTTTTGACTATTTACGATATGTGTAAAGCCTTAGACCGTTCTATGGTCATGACGGACATTCGCCTGTGCGAAAAAAGTGGCGGAAAGAGTGGGGAATATCGGCATGATTGATGGATTTGGAAGAACCATTGACTATCTTCGGATTTCCGTCACCGACCGCTGTAACCTGCGGTGCGTCTATTGCATGAAGGAAGAACAGCAGGAATTTCTGCCCAGCGGCGAACTGCTGACGCTGGAAGAATGGGTCAGACTTTGCAAAGGCGCCGCTTTGGCAGGCATCCGCAAAACCCGTATCACCGGCGGCGAACCCCTCATGCGGCGGGATATCGTGGAATTGGTACAAGCCATTTCCAACATCCCTGGCATCGAAAAAGTTGTTATGACGAGTAATGCTGTCCATCTGGCGCCCCTTGCGGAAAAACTGAAAAAAGCAGGACTTTCTGGTGTTAATGTGAGCATCGACAGTTTGGATGAGGAACAGTATTGCAGACTCACTAGGCGCGATGTGCTGTCTGATGCTTTGGCTGGTCTTGCATCTTGCGGCAAAGTGGGACTGCCTGTGAAAGTCAACTGTGTGCCTGTGGCAGGGGAAAATGAAAAAGAACTGCTCCATCTGGCAGAACTGGCGAAGGAATATCCCATGGAGGTACGTTTTATCGAAATGATGCCCATTGGGGAAGGTTCCGCTTTTCCAACCGTGAAAAATGAAACCATTCGGAAACGGCTGGAAGAAGTTTACGGTGGATTTATTCAGACGGAGAAGGATGACCGGGAAGGCCCTGCGGTGTATTATACAAATGCCCATTTCAAAGGACGCATTGGCTTTATCAGCCCTGTGAGCCGCAGTTTCTGCCACCAGTGCAACCGTATCCGGGTGACAGCGGAAGGGAAACTGAAGCTTTGTCTTCATCATCCAGTGGATTGTGACTTGCAAGAATTGGTGCGCAGCGGCGCGGAGCCGGAGGAAATACAGAAGGTGTTGCAGGAGCGTATTCTGCAAAAACCAAGGGATGGTCATACCACCGACGAGAGCCGTCCCATGTGGAAAATAGGAGGATAGTATGGGAAAGATTATGGCTGTGTGCATCAGTGAAAAACGGGGCACACAGAAGAAAAATATTGAGAAAGTACGCCTGATTGAGAATTTTGGGCTGGAAGGTGACGCCCATGGCGGCAATTGGCATCGGCAAGTAAGCCTTCTTTCTTATGAGAAAGTGCGGGCATTTGAAGAAAAAGGCATTTCCGTAGAGGATGGCGCTTTTGGTGAAAATCTGCTGGTGGAAGGCTTTGATTTCAAAACCCTGCCCGTAGGAACCAGATTCCGCTGCGGAGAAGTTTTGCTGGAAATGACCCAGATTGGCAAGGAATGTCATAGCCATTGCGAGATTTATCAGACGGTGGGGGACTGCATCATGCCCAGAGAAGGTGTGTTTGCAAGAGTGCTCCATGGCGGCATGATTCAGATTGGAGATGAGATGGAAATTGTACCGAGTAGCGATTCTGACAGCAAGTGATAAAGGGGCGGCAGGTAAACGGGAAGACTTAAGCGGCCCTGCGGCAAAAGAAATCATGGAACAGGCGGGGTATACTGTGGTGGATATGCGGATTCTGCCCGACGAAAGACAGCTGCTTTCGGAAACCATGAAGGAAATCTGCGATAAGGGAACGGCGGACTTGATTTTGACCACTGGCGGCACAGGTTTTTCCTCCAGAGATTGGACACCGGAAGCCACACTGGATATTGCGGAACGCCAGGTACCTGGCTTTAGCGAAGCCATGCGGGCAGCGTCTTTGGCAATCACGCCAAGAGCTATGCTCAGCAGAGGGGTTTCTGTCATTCGAAAACAGACCCTTATCGTCAATCTGCCGGGCAGCCCCAAAGCGGTGCGGGAAAACCTGGAAGTGATCTTGTCGGCTCTGGGACATGGACTGGATATTTTAACGGCAAATGCAGGAGAATGTGGGCAGTAAGGAGGAAATCATATGAAAAAGAAATTTGGTATGATGGCATTGGCAATGGTTTTGACAGCTACTATGCTGGCAGGCTGCGGCAGTGAACAGACAGCGGAAAGCAGCGATGGACAGGATACAGTGACAGGGGCAATCACCGTTTCCGCGGCGGCGAGCCTGACAGATGTCCTCAATGAACTGGCACTGACATTCCAGGAAGAAAACCCTGGTACAGAAGTTTCCTTTACCTTCGGTGGCAGCGGTGCTTTGCAGACACAGATCGAGGAAGGTGCCCCTGTGGATCTGTTCTTCTCTGCGGCAGAAAGCAATATGGACGCTTTGGAAGAGCAAGGGCTTATTGATGCAGCCACCAGAAAAGATGTACTGCAAAATGAAATTGTTCTCATTGCCCCTCAGGGAGAAACAGCAGTAACTTCTTTTGAAACCATTCTGGATAGTGAACCCCAGATTGCTTTGGGGGAAGCGGAAAGCGTTCCCGCTGGGAAATATGCCCAGGAAATTTTCACAAACCTCGGTATCTGGGATGAGGTGAAGAGCCATGCTGTATTTGCATCCAACGTGCGGGAAGTTTTGGCTTGGGTAGAAGCTGGAGAAGCTGACTGCGGCGTAGTATATGCTACCGACGCAAAGACTAGCGATGCGGTGCAGGTTGTTTGCAATGCACCAGAAGACGGCCCTCAGGTGCTCTATCCTGCGGCGGTTATCAAAGACTGCGCGAATCCCGAAGGTGCTCAGGCATTTTTGGATTTCCTCACCAGTGAAGAAGCAGGAGAAGTGTTCGCTTCTTATGGCTTTACATTTTTAGCAGAATAAAGGAAGGAGAATTCCGTGATGGATGTTTCGCCTCTTTTGCTTTCTGTTTGGGTGGCAGCCTGCGCCACATTTTTTTCCGTGGTGCTGGGCACCCTTGCGGCTTATGGCGTTATGAAACTGCGCCGTTTGCGCCCCTTTGCCGATGCGGTGCTGACATTGCCTTTGGTGCTGCCGCCTACGGTAACAGGTTTTTTCCTGCTCATATTGTTGGGCAAAAACAGCCCTGTGGGACGTTTTTTCAATGAAATCGGATTTCCTTTTATATTTTCCCTCCGTGGTGCAGTGGCAGCGGCATTTGTGGTGTCTTTTCCGCTGATGTATCGAGCGGTCAGGGGTGCCATGGAATCTATGGATAAACAGCTTCTCTACGCGGCGCGGACATTGGGCGCAAGTGAAAAGAAAATCTTTTTCCGCATCATTCTGCCTAATTGTCGCAGCGGGCTTTTGGCAGGGATGATTCTTGCATTTGCCCGTGCTATGGGGGAATTTGGCGCAACCATTATGATTGCTGGCAATATCCCCGGCAAGACCCAGACCATGGCGTTGGCAGTGTATACGGCAGTTCAGAGCGGCAATCGGCAGATGGCATATTTGTGGTCACTGGTCATTGTGATTTTGTCTGCCCTTGCCATTGTAGGCATCAATTATTTTGAAAAGAAAAAATATCAGGGAGAGGATGAGGGTTTTTGAGATTACAGGCAGAATTTACAAAAAAAGTAAAAACAGAAACCATTGAAATTTCCCTTGATTTGGAAGATGAAGTGTTGGGTATTCTGGGGCGGAGCGGCTGCGGCAAAAGCGTCACCCTGCGGTGTCTGGCAGGAATTTTGCAGCCGGACAAGGGAAAAATACAGTTGGATGATAAAATTCTCTTTGACAGTGAGAAAAAAATTTCTGAAAAAGCCCAGAAACGAAAAATCGGGTATCTGGTTCAGAATTACGCCCTGTTTCCCAATATGACGGTGCGGGAAAATATCGCCTTTGCTTTTGGGAAAGAAAAAGAAAAGGACTTTCTGGAGGAACTTTTGGAGCGATTCTACCTGACGGAAGTGGCAGAACTGTATCCCTCGGTGCTTTCCGGCGGTCAGCAGCAGCGAACAGCCATGGCAAGAATGCTGGCTGCAAAACCTGATGTGATTTTGCTGGATGAACCTTTTTCCGCATTGGATAGTTTTCTACGGCAGGAGATGGAACGGGAAGTCCAGCAGGTGCTCCAGAGCTTCGGCGGCGTTTCCATTCTGGTATCCCATAATAAGGAAGAAATTTTTCGCCTGACCCAGAAATGTATGGTCATGGAACGAGGGAAAATTGCGGAAATCGGGGACACAAAAGAAATTTTTGCCCATCCAAAGACAGCGGAGGGCAGATTGTTGATACAGGGAGGAAGCTTATGATTTATCTGGACAGCGCGGCAACCAGCTTTCACAAGCCAAAAGAAGTGGCAGAAGCTGTATATGACGCCATTTTGCACATGGGAAACAGCGGCAGAAGTGGTCATGAGATTTCTCTGACTTCTTCCCGTATCATATTCGGCACCAGAAAAAAACTGGCGGCACTTTTTGGCATGGATGACCCTGCGCAGGTAGTTTTTACGGCAAATTCCACTCAAAGTTTGAATATTGCCATCAGCGGGCTTTTTGGAAAAGGCGACCATGTCATTACAACTGCCATGGAGCATAACAGCGTACTTCGCCCCTTGTACCGCAAGGAGGCAGAAGGCATGGAACTGACCATCATTCCCTGCGATGAAAAAGGCACTGTCTGCTACGATTTGCTGGAACAGGTGGTGCGACCCAATACAAAGGGTATTGTCTGCACCCATGGGTCTAATCTGACGGGAAATCTGGTGGACATCAAGCGCATTGGCACATTTTGCAAAGAAAAGGGCATTTTGTTTGTGGTGGACGCTTCCCAGACAGCAGGGGTGTTTCCCATTCATATGGAAGAAATGGGCATAGACGTTTTATGTTTTACAGGGCATAAATCCCTTTTGGGTCCTCAGGGCACAGGGGGGATGTGTGTACGAAAAGGACTGGAAATCCCCAGCTTTTGTGTAGGCGGCAGTGGTGTCCAGAGTTACAGCAAGACCCATCCGGCACAAATGCCCACCCATCTGGAAGCAGGAACCCTGAACGGACATGGCATTGCGGGGCTTTCGGCAGCTTTGGACTGGATCAACAAAACGGGACTGATTGCCATTCGGGAAACAGAACAGAAGCGGATGCGTCAGTTTTACAAAGGCATCAGAAAGATTCCGCAGGTGACGGTCTATGGTGACTTTTCCACATGGGAACGAGCACCCATTGTTTCTCTCAATATCGGGGATAACCCCTCTAAGGATGTTTGTGATGAATTGGCGGTGCGTTACGGCATTGCTACCCGCGGCGGTGCTCATTGCGCCCCTTTGATGCATGAACAGCTGGGAACAGTAGAGCAGGGTGCAGTGCGGTTCAGTTTTTGCTATTTTACAACGGAAGAAGAAGTGGAAAAAGCCATTTTGGCAGTGAAAGAAATTGCGGAGGCATGGACATGAGACCAAAAGAACTTTGTTTTCTGGTGGCATTTCATACTACCACAGAGGCGCTGGCATTGGAAGAAGCCGCAAGAAGTGCCGATGTGCCCGGCAGGCTCATTCCCATACCCACCCAGATCACAGCGGGATGTGGTCTGGCATGGCGGATGCCCATAGGCGAGAAAGAAAAAATGAAAAGCCTATTGACAAAATGCGACCTGAAATACGAAAATATATATGAACTGATGATTTGAAAGGAGGCGGAAAGATGTTGCTTACAGAAGCATTGCAGATTCCGCCTTCTGCACGTTGTATCTGTGCTGTGGGCGCAGGGGGCAAGACAAGTCTGCTGTATGAACTGGCAGAAGAATACCGCCAAGAAGGAAAACGTGTGCTATTGACGACCACCACGAAAATGTACCTGCCGGAAAAAGACGGCGTACTGGATGGAACGGCAAAGGAAATTAAAGAAAAACTGGAAAGAGATGGTTTTGCGGTGGCGGGAAGCGTTTTTTCTGAAGAAAAAATGGGTTCTTTGCCTAAAGCTGTTTTTGATGAAGTTTTTTCGTTTGCAGATGTGGTTCTGGTGGAGGCGGATGGTTCTAAAAGAATGCCGCTGAAAATGCCAAGACAGGACGAGCCTGTTTTGCCGGAAGAATGTGATTTTCTGGTGACTGTGGCAGGGCTTTCTGCTTTGGAACAGCCGTTGGAGCAGGCATGCCATCGCTTTGCGTTGGTTTCGTCTATGTTTTCTGGAAAAACAGTGACGGAAGGGGATATTTTCCCCATTTTGCAGGCAGGCTATGGTACCCTTTGGGATAAGATACAAGGCTGTGTTTTTTTGAATCAGGCAGATGTCGCTGGCTGGGACAGAGCAGAGAGAATTGCTGCGGATTTCTCTGTGCCCTGCCTTTGGGGAAGCTTACGGCAGAAACAATACCATAGAAAAGAGGGAGATTCCCATGAGAGAAGCATATAAACAACTCCGGCACTACTTGCAGGAATTGGATTGGGTAGGCAGTGGGCTTGTTTATGAAGGCCCTTTGCAGGGCTTTCAGTTTTTGTGGCAGGAGGAAGGTGTCCTTTGGGCACCGGAAGGAGAGATGGAAACAGCAAAAAAAATGCTGCTGACCATTGGAGAAATGAAAAGCCGCACCACTTGTGAAATTGGCGAGAATCATGTGTTTGTGGAGCATTTTGGTATGAGTCCCAGACTGGTGATTCTTGGCGGCGGTCATATTTCCCTTTCCTTAGTGAAATTGGGAAAACTGTTGGGTTTTCATGTGACCGTTGTGGATGATCGGGGAGAGTTTGCCAACCTCCAGCGGTTTCCGGAAGCGGACTGCGTGCTTTGCGGCGATTTTGCGCAGGTTTTTGAAGAAATTCCTGATTTGCCTGCCAATTATTATGTGGTGGTCACCAGAGGACATCAGGCGGATGAACAATGCGTTCGTCAGATTTTGCGGAGAAAGTACGCCTATGTGGGCATGATCGGCAGTAAGAATAAAGTTGCCAAAACAAAAGAAGCTCTTTATAAATCTGGCTTTCGGCCTGCGGAAGTGGAAGCTATCCATGCGCCCATTGGGCTGAAGATCGGTGCTGTAACACCAGAAGAAATCGCTGTTTGTATTGCGGCGGAAATCATTCAAGAGAAAAATAAGATGTCTGTGGAAACTATTGAAGATGCGGTGCTGGATGCTTTGTGTGAAGATACAGGATCAACCATGGCGCTGATTGTTGCGAAAAGTGGTTCCACTCCCAGAGAAGCAGGGGCAAGAATGGCGGTAAAGGATAATGAGATTCTGGCTGGTACCATTGGTGGCGGCGCTGTGGAACATGCGGCAATGATTTACGGCTCTCAGATGCCGAAGCATCATATCCAAAGAGATGTGCAGGAATTTGTGCTGCGAAAGGAAGAGGGCGCAAAACTGGGTATGGTATGCGGCGGCAGCAATTTGGTGTATTTTGAAAGCAATTGAAAATTTTGTCTTTCCTGAAAAAACAATATGGGAAATTTTGATTTTTGACATTTATTTCTTTTAAAAATCTTAAAAATTGTTTACGTGGATATATATTTTCTTTTAACATGACAAAAAACGAGGGCATTCTTTTTTGTAAACACGAAAAGTGGCGAAAAATAGGGCTTTTTTATGTTATTATGTGGAAGATTATGAAAAGTTATCTGCAAAAAACATTGACAAGATTATTAAACTTTCGTATACTAGTTGTAACAGATTTGTAATAAATTCGGGAAAAAGACAAAATGGAGGAAGCTTGTATGAATTTATCCAAAGCAATCCGCCAGGTTTGTGTAACAGCAGCCTGCGTGATGCTCGGTACTGCAACGGTTTTTGCGGCAGATATGGGACAGGCTACTAGCAGCAATGTCAATGTCCGTGAAGCAGCGGGAACAAATGCGGCGGTACTGGGGCAGATCAGCAGTGGATCAGAATATCAGGTGACAGGCAAAAGCGGTAGCTGGTATCAGATCTCTTATAATGGACAGAATGGTTTTGTATCCAGTGATTATTTTAAATTGACAGAAACAGAAGGTACTGTAACAGGTTCCGGCGTTAATATCCGTGCAGAAGCAAGCACCAATTCCAATGTATTGGGCAGTGTGAACGCAGGAGATACACTCACAGCAGTGGGTCGTGTGGATGGCTGGTATCAGGTGGAATATAACGGTCAGCAGGCATACATCAGCAAAGACTATCTTTCCGGTGATTACCTTTCTTCTCTGACTGTAATTGGCAATACCGATCCTCAGATCACACCTGCGGCAGCAGAAGTGAAATATGCTGTGGTAACAGCAGAAAGCGGTTTGAAACTGCGTAAAGAAGCATCTACCAATTCCATTGTTCTGACAGTTCTGCCTTATGGCACAGTGGTAGACGTAGACCGTCAGGGCACAGAGTGGGTGCGTGTCATCATAGAAGATGGCCAGAAAGGCTATGTCAGTGCGGATTATGTTTCTATTCGCAGCGGTGAAGAACCTTCCCGTGGATCTTCTTCCGCATCTTCCGCATCTTCCGCAAAAGGTGAAGAAATTGTTGCTTATGCGGAACAGTTTATCGGTACCCCTTATGTATGGGGCGGCACAAACCTGAATACAGGTGTGGATTGTTCCGGCTTTGTATATGCTGTTTTCCGTGATTTCGGTATTTCTCTGAACAGAAATTCCGCTTCCATGGCAAACAATGGTGTAGCTGTTTCCAAGTCTGATTTGCAGGCTGGGGATCTGGTATTCTTCAATACCGGCGGCGACAGCACCATCAGCCACGTTGGCATTTACATGGGCGATGGAAACTATATCCACTCCACAGACGGCGCTGCATACGGTGTTACCATTACAAGTATGAGCAGCAGTTACAGTGTAAATACATATGTGACAGCAAGACGTGTCATTCGCTAAATAATGATATAAAAAAGGCAGGGGAATCCCCTGTCTTTTCTTTTCGAAACGATTTCTAAGATAAAAAATCCCCATTTCTTTGGCATTTTGCTTGCCTGAGAAATGGGGATCTGTGTTTTATGGGTTTTTCTTATTTACCGATGGAACGTTTGTAGGCTTCTACATCTTCGTCAGTCAAAGGCTGTACTTCAGACAGATCCATCCAACGTACCCAGATTCTGCCTTGCAGACGCTGAATATCCAGTGGAGCATCAAACTGATCTTTGTCAATGCCGATGACAGTATCATTGTCGCCGTTGAACATGATTTCGAAGGGTTTATACTGGCCATTTTCAAATACCAGCATTTGTGTGCTGTAAAAGTTCAGATAACCAGCTTCGCTGAGCAGATGTTTTTCCAGACTTTCCAGATCGGGGAAGGTTACTACAACCCATTCACCGGTAGTGTCGGAGAAATCATACAGCTGAAGACCGTGGAAATCCAGTTCTTCATCACCGGTAGCGCCTTTATTGTCATCTGCCAGACCTTTCATGGCAACAGGTGCGCCGTTTTTGCCGTCACGCAGGATCTGTGTGCCGGGCAGGAAGCATTTTACAAATTCCTGTATTTCCTGATCTCTGAATTTATCTCTTACAGCCCAGAAATCACCATTATCAAAAGAAAGACCTCCAACTTCTTCCAAAAAATCTCTAAGAGTACGAATCATATGCCTTACCTCCGTTAAAAATTTGACATCTTCTCTATACATTTAATAGCATTTTTATCGTTCTGTCAATAGGCAAATCTGCCGTTTCCCATTGAAAATATTCCTCCGGTACATCGCCGCCAAATACAGTGTCTACAAGCATGATTTTCCGTGTCATGGGAATGCTTTCTTCATGAAGGGGATTGACAATGCGGATCTCCAGAGAAATATTGATCCAGATTTGAAAATGCATCTGATTGATGCCTTTGCTTTCCATTTTTGTTTCATAATCTACCTCTGCGGCGCCTTTGGGCTGCATGGAAAAGGGAATGTCAGGCCCCCAGTTTGCAAACAGTTCCACGCCGCTGATACTGCCCAGAGGAACATGGATTTTCTCGTTGTTGAGCAGTTCCAGTTCCTTTGTGATTTCGCTGCTGAGGGTGGTGCAGAAGCGATTGATGGCAATGGTGTCAGCGGAGATGCCGTCAGGATTGCTCTCATTTGCGAAATAGAAATCTTCCGCTTCCATGGAAAGTTCTGCAAGGGTACGTTCCAATGCAGTATCAATGACGCGGTTTGCAGCTGTTTTCGACTCCAGCTTGGACATTTCTTCCGCGATTTCTGTTAAACGTAAGTCAAAAAAACGCAGTCCAAGGCCAAGTCCCATGCCGATGGTGATAACCAGCATCAGCGTTGCCCATGGAATGGAATGCTTTTTTCTGCGTCTGACACCCATGGAATTCACCCCCTGATTCTATTGTATGGCGTTACGTGGAATTTAGTCTGAAAACAATGAAAAAATGGGTTTTTCACGCCAAAATCATGCGTTTTTAATATAATTTTAGGAATTGCATTTGAATTTCTAGATAATTTTACTTTATCTCTGATGGGAAATCTGTTATAATCAACGGATAAAGGAGGGTTTAAGATGAGTGATTCTCAACGAAGAAGACGCCCACACAGTCGTCCTGAGTCTGACCACGGCAGCAGCAGCGGCAGGCGCAGAAGTACCCGACCGCATCCCAATGCCAGACGAGGCAGAAAGCGGAAAAAGCGGGGTACAGGCAAGAAAATCTCGAAAATATTGATTGTGCTGGTAGTCTTAGTTGGTTTTGCAGTTGCAGGCGCTGGCCTTGGCACCGTATTTGGCATATTGCAAAGTACAGATATGCTCAATACATCGGATGTCATGCCCCAGTCCTACACTTCCATTGTTTACGATGACGCTGGAACGGAAGTGGACAAACTGCATGGCAACGAAAACAGGGAATATGTGAATCTGGAAGAAATCCCATTACACATGCAGCAAGCTGTGGTTGCCATTGAAGATGAACGATTTTATGAACATGGCGGCATTGATATGCGAGGTATTTTCCGTGCGATGATTGAAAATATCAAGACCATGAGTTTCAGTCAGGGTGCCAGCACCATTACACAGCAGCTGATCAAAAACGAAGTGCTTACCAATGAAAAGAGCATTGCCAGAAAGGTCAAGGAACAGTTCCTTGCACTGAATCTGGAGGATACACTGGAAAAACAGCTTGGTTCAAAAAAAGCAGCAAAAGATTATATCTTGGAATTATATCTGAATACCATTGCTTTGAGCCACGGTCTGAATGGTGTTGAATCGGCTTCTCAGTATTATTTCGGAAAACATGTCAGTGACTTAACGTTGGCGGAAAGCGCATGTATTGCTTCCATTACCAATAATCCAAGCTTGTATGCGCCGGATTCTCAGCCGGAAAACAATAAAAAGAGACAGACATTGGTTCTGGATAAGATGCTGGAACTGGGATATATTACCCAGGAAAAGCATGATGAAGCTCTGGCGGAAGATGTATATGCAAATCTGGTATGTACCAATCAGGAAGAATCCACTGGTGTTGCCAACCACAACTACTTTGTGGAAGCTATGATTGACCAGTTGGCAGTAGACCTTCAGGAAGAACTGGGTTATACATCCGCTCAGGCATATAAGATGATTTATAACAATGGTTTGGAAATCCATACGACCATGAATACAGAAATGCAGGCGTTGCTGGATGAAACATTCACAGATGACAGTATGTTCCCGCCCAGTGATGGTACACTGGATGTAACATATCTGATTTCTGTTGCGGATACTTCCAAGCCTGTCAGCGATCCCAACGATACTTCCAATCAGTCTCACTATGAACGGAGAACAACCGTTACCAGTGAAGAAGAAGTAGATGCCTTTGTACAGTCTGTTAAAGACGAACTGCTGGATGATACCCATCAGCTGGTTCTGGATAAAGTAACTGTATCCAAATCCTTGCAGTCTGCAATGGTCATCATGGATCAGAGCAACGGCGAGGTAAAAGCACTGGTAGGCGGACGCGGTCAGAAACCCGGTGACTCCGTGTTCAACCGTGCAACACAGGGTCTTCGTCAGCAGGGTTCCGCTATGAAGATACTGGCTTCTTACGCACCTGCTATTGATACAGGTCTGCTGATGCCTGGTTCCATCATCGTGGACGAGCCTGTAACATATGGCTCTTGGTCACCTAAAAACTGGCAGGGTCGTTTCTTCGGGCCTTTGACTGTCAGAGAAGGTATCCGAGATTCCATGAACGTATTGGCTGTTAAAGTATTTATGATGGTTGGTGCGCAAACTTCTTACCAGTATATGAAGGATATGGGTCTGGAACACTTGGTAGAAGAAGATAAGGCAGCAACAACCGCTCTTGGTGGTCTGACACAGGGTGTTTCTGTTCTGGAAATGACAGGCGCATATGCTTGTATCGCAAATGGCGGCACATATTATGAGCCTAGCTATTATACAGTGGTATATGACCATGATGGCAATGTACTTCTGGATAAGAGAGAAAAAGAAGGTAAACGCGTACTGAAAGAAACAACCTCATACCTTCTGACAGACATGATGGAAGATGTTATCACCAGCGGTACAGGTACTGCGGCACAAATCAGCGGTATGAATGTTGCTGGTAAAACTGGTACAACCAGTGATAATGTGGACTTGACTTTCTACGGATATACGCCTTATTATACAGCGGGTATCTGGATGGGTTATGATACTTCCAAAGAGATGAAAAATGTCTCCGGCAGTGCCCATCTGAAGATATGGAAACATGTTATGAGTCAGATTCATGCGGATCTGCCCAATAAAGAATTTACAAGACCAGATGGCATCGTAACCTTGTCCGTCTGTGCGGCAAGCGGCGGTCAGCCATCCAGCCTGTGTAGTCAGGACTATTATGGATACTCAGCTCGTTCGGACTTGGCGGCTGCGGACTTCCAGTCTGATAATTCTGTATGTAGCCTTCATAAGTCCTATACGGTTTGCTCCGAAACAGGCAAACTGGCAGGGCCTAATTGCCCGAACCCTATCAATGTGGTTGTGGCAGTGAAAGATGGAAAAATCCTTGGCAAGCCAAGTGAAATTCCAGAAGGCAAACTGGATATTGATGTGAGTCAGGAATGCACTTCTGACCATATTGTAGAACCTACGACACCGGAGGAAACAACTCCTGGAACAGATGGTGAAGGTACTACAACCGATCCTTCTACGGGAACAAGCGGTGGTTCCACAGAAACCACAACGCCCACCAATCCAGTAGATGATCCGAATTTCGGAATACAATAAGAAAAACAGCCTGCTTTGCAGGCTGTTTTTTTACAGGAGGAATAGGATGTTAATAGAAAAAGCCTGTCAGCAGGATTATAAACGGATTTACCAGCTATATTGCGCTGCTTTTCCATGGACGGAGAGAAAGCCCTTTTCCAGAATCTGCAGGAATTGCCGAAAAGGAAAAATGGAAATGTGGGGCATCAAAGAAAATACAGAGTTTCTGGGGTTTTTTGTATGCGCTGTTTATGAAGAAATAGTGCTGATTGATTATTTTGCGGTGATGTCTTCCAAACGGGGCGGTGGCGTTGGAACAAATGCTTTAAAGCTGCTTTCTGATGTTTATCCAGAGTATTATATTTTTCTGGAAATTGAACCGGAAAATGAGAAAGCATCCAATGCCCTCCAAAGAGTACGGAGAAAGAACTTTTATCTGCGCTGTGGTTTTCAGGAAACAGGCATCCTATGGGATATGTATGGCGTTCCCATGGAGGTATTGTGTTATCAAAAACAGCTCTCATTGAACCAGTGTGAGAAAATGTACCGTTATTTGTATGGCCGATTCTGGTTTTTGCCCATTCGCCGGATTTCCCATGCACATTCTCAAAATTCTGACATAACATAATAACAGAACTTTTGAAAAGACAGGTGACCAAAATGACGGACATTTGGAAACAAGCAGGTGTGGAAACCAGCGCGGATATGGTTATGCCGCTGCCCTTGACTCAGGAGGGGATTCGGCAGCTTCCGCTGGAAAGTTTGACCCAGGAAGTGGCTGACGGTGCGGCTGAGAGCATGTATCCCGGCGTGCAGCTGCCCGGCAATCTGAAAATTACGGTGCTGCCTATCGTTCCTGGCATTACCATGTTCAGTTACATTCGCTTTTTCAATGCTTATCCCGGCGCAGGCAGTGTTGACATTTATGTCAACGGCAGAAAAGTAGCATCCAACTTGCTGTATCGTAATTTTACGGAGTATATGAAAGCATTCCCCGGTTATTACCGTGTGGCGGTATTCCGTGCCGGAACGACGGAAAGTCCCCTTACGGTAAGTTATATCAACCTCATTGGATACCGTATTTATACAGCGGCTTTGACGGGCACAGAAGGCAACGTTTCTCTGGAAATGATTAATGATAACCGTCGTTTCCTCCAGGGGAATATGGCCTATGTACGTTTTGTGCAGCTTTCCGCCAATGCGCCCAGAATGGATGTATACCTGGACGACAGTCTGGTATTGTCTGATTTGAATTATAAGGAAGTCAGCCGTTATATGGCAGTGGTTCCCGGTGAGCATAACTTGAAGCTGCGGGAATACTTCAGCGGCGCTGTGTTGTTGGAAGACCCTGTGGTGACATTGAAGGGCGGCAAAGCCTATACCATTTATGTTGTGGGCGATATGAATGACCGTGTGGGCTTGCAGGTTGTGATCCCGTTGGAAGGCGCTTCTTATCTTGCTTTTTAAATAAAATTTTCCTGATTGGACTATACGAAGGCAGAAAAGTTTGCTATAATGACAATACTGTGAATAAATTGTCAAATCATACAAAAAGCAAAAGAAAAGGATGTTGATGTATGTTAAAGGGAAAAACCGTCATTTTGGGCGTAACAGGCAGCATTGCCGCTTACAAAATGGCAAATGTAGCAAGTATGCTGGTGAAAATGGAATGTGACGTACATGTCATTATGACAGAAAACGCAACCCATTTCATTACACCCATTACCTTTGAAACACTGACAGGAAATAAATGCCTGGTGGATACTTTTGACCGGAATTTCCAGTTCCATGTGGCACATGTTTCCCTGGCGAAAAAAGCGGATGTTGTACTCATTGCCCCTGCATCTGCTAATGTGATCGGCAAACTGGCAAATGGCATTGCAGACGATATGCTGACCACCACCGTTATGGCTTGCACTTGCAAAAAGATCATTGCTCCTGCCATGAATACCAATATGTATCATAACCCCATTGTGCAGGATAATTTGAAAAAATTGCAGGCATATGATTATGAAGTGATTCAGCCTGACAGCGGTATGCTGGCTTGTCGTGATGTAGGTGATGGCAAAATGCCTAAGGAAGAAGTTCTGGTGGGTTATATCCTGCGGGAAATCGCTTACGAAAAAGATCTGAAAGGCATGAAGGTTATCGTAACTGCTGGACCTACTCAGGAAAGCATCGACCCTGTGCGTTATATTACAAATCATTCCACAGGCAAAATGGGTTATGAAATCGCAAAGGCAGCTATGCTCCGTGGTGCGGAAGTTACACTGGTTAGTGGTGTCACAGCTTTGGAACGCCCCATGTTTGTGGATTATGTGCAGGTAGTCAGCGCGGAAGACATGTTCCAGGCAATGAAAGCACGTTTCCTGGATAATGATATCATCATCAAATCTGCGGCTGTTGCGGACTATAAACCCAAAACTGTTGCTGATGACAAAATGAAGAAAAAAGACGGTGAAATGAGCATTGAACTGGATCGCACCCATGATATTTTGAAATACATGGGGGAACACCGCAGAGAAGGTCAGTTCTATTGCGGATTTTCCATGGAAACCCAGAATATGCTGGAAAACTCCCGTGTAAAACTGGATAAGAAAAATATTGATTTGGTCATTGCCAATAACCTGAAAGTAGCAGGCAGCGGCTTTGGTACAGATACCAACGTGGTTACCATGATCTCCAAGCAGGAAGAAATCCAGCTGGAACTTCTGACAAAAGAAGAAGTGGCACACAAAATTCTGGATGAAATTCTGAAACTGAAAGGCTGAGTCTTTCCGATTGTAAATTAAAGAGCTGAAAGTTTAGTGTATTTGCTGAATTTTCAGCTCTTTTTATTTTTTGACTTTTTTGTTGTAGGAGAAGATGTTGGTTTTGTTCAATAAAACGTCCAAATATTCCTAAAAAACGCTCGAGTATGTTGACAAATGAAAGGCACCGTGATACGCTTCTTTTATAGATGCGTTATAACGTACAATATAAGGGTAGTATATGCGAAATACTGTATCACCAATTCGTTGACGTGTTTCTTTTCCAATGCTATTCTATTATAAAGACGTTTGTTCGTGGGAGGAGGAACATATATGGATGCAATGAGCGGTATTATCGCTGAAAACCTAAAAAGGATACGAAGAGAGAATAAATGGAGTCTGGACGCTGTATCGGAAATGACAGGTGTCAGCAAAAGTATGCTGGGACAGATCGAACGCGGGGAATCCAGTCCGACCATTTCAACACTGTGGAAGATTGCCACAGGACTTCATATCTCTTTTACAGGCCTTTTGGAGCATTCTGAAAAAGAAGCTGAAATTATTTCCAAGGAGGAAGTGAATCCACTTCTCAGTGACGGCGGTCATTTCCGTTTGTACCCATTTTTTCCGTATCACCATGAACGGAAATTTGAAATGCTGCATATTGAATTGGATCCGGGTTCCAGATCTACTTCCGAAGCCCATAAGCCGGGAACGGAGGAATTCATATTGGTCTATGAAGGCTGTTTTGTGTTGGAAACAGACGGAAAACGCCATTATGTAGAAGCCGGCAACGCCATCCATTTTCAGGCAGACCGACCCCACGTTTATGAAAATGGCTGTGACGGCAATACACGCATCTGCATGCTGATTTATTATCAAAAATAGTACATAAAAAGAGAGGATGAACGCAATGAGCATTACCGACAGAGTAGAACGAATCCGTTTAAACTATGTAAACAGCAAGCCTGCTATTTCTTATGAAAGAGCACGCATCTGGACAGAATCCCATAAAAGAACGGAAGGGCAGCCTGTTGCCATTCGCCGTGCCCAGGCATTTTATGACACCTGTAATGAGCTGTGTGTCAATATTTTCCCTGATGAACTCATCGTTGGCTGTACCGGTGAATTTCGCAAATGCGGCATCCTGACACCTGAATTCTCCTGGACATGGGTGGATCATGAAATGGATACCTTTGCAACCCGCGCCCAGGACCCTTACGAAATGACAGACGAACAGCGTGCTTTTGTCAGAAAAGAAATTTTCCCTTATTGGGAACATAAATCTTTGGAAGAAGCATTTTTGGCATAGATTTCCGAAGAAACCAAACGGGTAGCTGTTGATACAAGCTTTGTGGATACAGACTCCAAATGGCGTCAGGCAGTAGGGGAAATCACTGCGGACTATCAGGATGTGCTGTTCAAAAAAGGCTTTGGCGGTATCAAAAAAGAAGCGGAAGCTTATCTGGCTGAATTAGATGCAACTTCTTTGGAAGGTGCGGAAAAGATGGAATTCTATCGCTCCATCGTGCTGGTATGTGACGGTATCATTCGTCTGGCAAACCGTTATAGGGAAAAAGCAAGAGAAATGGCAGCGGAAGAAGCTGACCAAACCAGAAAAGCAGAACTGCTTCAGATTGCGGAAATCTGTGATGTAGTTCCCGAAAATCCTCCTAAATCCTTCCGGGAAGCCATGCAGTTCATGTGGTTCACACAGATGGGCGGTATCCTGTCCGAAAACCCTCTGGCTTGGAACCCCGGTCGTTTTGACCAGTATATGTATCCTTATTATAAAGCAGATAAAGAAGCAGGCGTCATCACAGCAGACGAAGCGCAGGAGCTGATCGAATGCCTGTGGCTGAAACTTTCAGAATGGGTTTGGACAATTTCCGCAAACACAGCTGATTTCTTCGCTGGTTATAACCAGTTCCAGAATTTGACTGTGGGCGGCAGAACCAGAGATGGGAAAGACGCTACCAATGAACTGTCTTATATGTGCTTGAAAGCAACAGAAGATACACTGGCACATCAGCCTGGATTGAGCGTGCGTATCCATCCCGATACACCTGATGATTTTATGGCAGCAGTGACTCATCTGGTAAGCAAAGGCACTGGCTTCCCTGCAATCCATAGTGACAATGCTGGCTATCAGATGCTGGTAAATGCAGGTTATGAACCGGAAGACGCTCGTGACTGGTCTAACTGCGGCTGCGTGGTACCTCATTTCCGTGAAACAGGGGAATGGACTTCTGCAGCGAACCTGAACTTTGCGGCAGCTTTGGAATTTGCCACAAACGAAGGCAAAAGCTGTCTGAGTGACAAGAAAATCGCTTTGGATGAAAAAGATCCCAAAACATTCTCTACATATGAAGAAGTGGAGGAAGCTTTCTATAAACAGTTTGCTTACCTCATCAAACAGGCTGTTATCAGCTTGATTACAGCCCAGCGCCTCCATGTGGAAATGGTTCCCAGACCTTTCATGTCCGCATGCATCGAGGACTGCATGAAGAACGGCAAAGACCTGACAAAAGGCGGCGCAAAATACAACATCGGCCCTGTTATCACAGGTATCGGTATTGCCGTTGTGGCAAACTCCCTGGCAGCTATCAAAAAGCTGGTATTTGAAGAAAAATCTGTTACCATGGCAGAAATCCTTGATGCCATCAACAATAACTGAAGGCTATGATGAACTGCGTGCAAGGGTGCAGGCTGCTCCTAAATACGGCAATGACGACGACTATGTAGATGATATTGCAAGAGAAATCGGTAACTTCTTCTATCAGGAAGTTCATAAATATAAAGACATCAATGGCAATCATTTCCTGTCCGCGTTTATGGGCATTTCCAACTATCTGCCCACAGGTAAGGTATTGGGTGCCACACCAGATGGCAGAAAGGCAACAGAACCCATTTCCGAAGGCGTATCCCCTTATGTAGGCACAGATACTTCCACACCTTTGGCTGCAATGCGTTCTGCCGCCAAACTGAACCAGGATATCCACAGCGGCGGTACGCTGCTGAACCTCCGTCTGAATCAGGATCTGGTGGCAACCAAACGTGGTCAGGCAAATCTGGGCGCAATGATCCAGTCTTACTTTGCCCTGGGTGCGTTCCATGTGCAGTTCAATACAGTTTCCACAGAAACCCTCCGCAAGGCACAGGCCCATCCAGAAGACTATAAAGATCTGCTGGTGCGTGTAGCAGGTTACAGCACACAGTTTGTCAACCTGTCCAAGTCTATGCAGGATTCTATTATTGCCAGAAACGCACACGAAACATTCTAAGAAATCTGACAGACCGGCATTGCCGGTCTGTTCTTCTCATAGCAGAAAGGAATGGAATCAATGAAGGGATATGTGATGCAGTTACAGCCTTTTTCCGTTAATGATGGGGAAGGCATTCGAACCACAATTTTCATGGCAGGCTGTCCTCTGCGGTGTAAATGGTGTTCCAATCCGGAGGGCTTTGACCAAAAGCCAAAAACGGCGTTTTATGAAAAGCTTTGCATCGGTTGTGGACTTTGTACTACCGTTTGTCATGTTCATAACGGAATCAATCTCAATGACCTGAAACAGCGGGAAAAATGTGATGGATGTGGCAAGTGCGCCGATGTCTGTCCGAAGAATGCGAAAAAACGCATGGTTGTGGAAAAAGAGGTTTCTGAAATTGTGGAAGAAGTGAAAAAACATCGCCTGTTTTATATGCAGTCCGGCGGCGGCATTACTTTTTCCGGCGGGGAAACCACCATGCAGCGGGAATTCTTAAATGAACTTTCGGAAACCTTATATGATATGGGATTTCATTTAGCCATGGAAACCTGCGGCTATTTCGATTTTGACGCGCTGAAGCCTGTTTTGCAGCGGATGGATTTGATCTTTATGGATCTGAAACATATGGATTTCGAAAAACATGCCTATTTTACAGGCGTTGGCAATGAAAAGATATTGGAAAACATCAAACGTCTGAAAGAATTGCCGGCGGAAATTGTCATCCGCATTCCTGTCATCAAAGGCGTCAATGCAGATGTGCAAAATATTAAAGCAAGTGCGGAATATGTCCATACCCATTTGCCTCAGGCAAAAATGGAATTATTGCCGTACCATAAATTTGGATTTGGGAAGTATGAAGCATTGGGAATGGAAACACCAGACGATACCTTTGCTGCACCCACTGAAAAAGAGATGGAGGAATTGCGGAAAATCATAACGGATTTAGGCGTTTGTCTGGCGGATTACAGATAATAGATGTTTGATTATTAGATTTGAAACATTTATATGCCTGTCTTCTTTTCTTAACAAAATCTTACTAATTTTCGCCATTCTTTCTCTTGACATCAATGGGGATTCCTTGTAGTATTCATAAAGAAACGGAAACTTCAAGAGAATACGGAGGAACACCATCATGAAAAAATTACTTTGCGTATTTTTGACATTGTCACTTTGCACGGCAGCTTTCAGTGGATGTGCTTCGGATGAAGTGCAGAGTACGTCAGAACACACAGTTTCTACTTTGGATGATGGCGCACAGGTCAATGATGCCTTTAATACAGAGGTTATGACGACTTTGGATGGCACCACATTTCTTTTGGGTGATCATGATAACTGGTTCGCGCAGTCTGAAATGGGCTTTGGTATTACCAATACAGAGCCTGTATTGGCGGGATTAAATAACGGCGAAGTAGGCGGAAGTGTCATTTCTCCTTATGCGGTGACATTATTCTATATCCCCAAAGATGTTTCCAATAAAATGATGGAAGCGGAAAACCTGTCTGAAGAAGAGCAGGAAGCTCTGTCTGCGGAACTGAGCAATGAAATTTTCTTCTTCACTGGTGTATGCCGTTTGCCGAAAAATGATAAAAAGGCAGAAGAAGTCTACACAGAATTTACAAGCATTTACAGTAATGTAGAAAAAATCGCAACAGCTTTTGACAGTGATTACTATCTGGGATATAATGATGATTACAGTTCTCTGGTGCTGACAGATGAAGAAAAAAGCAACTTGAATGCGATTATTGAAGATCGGGAAAACTTCAAAAACAAAATCTTTATTTTCCCTGCATCTGAAGTGCCGGACAGCAATTTTGCCGGAAGCTTCACAAACTTTGAAACGACGCTCCTGACTGGGGAAACCGTTACACAGGATGTTTTCGCAGACTATGACATGACAGTTGTCAATGTGTGGGCAACATGGTGCAATCCTTGCATTTCCGAAATGCCGGAATTGGCACAGTTGGATGAAGCTTTGCCTGAAAATGTAAATCTTATTTCCCTTTGCATTGACGGCAGTGATGATACAGCTTTCACACAGGAAATTCTGGATTACTGTGGCGTAAAATATCCGGTGCTGATGCCCAGTGATAGCCTTCGGACAAACGTAATCCAGTATATTTCCAGCGTTCCTACCACATTCTTCATTGATAAAGAAGGGAATGTCATTGGCAATCCTGTTGTAGGTGTACCTGGAAAATCAGGAGAAATCAAGGCGGCTTATCTGGAAGAAATCAATGCGCGTCTGGAGTTGATTCGATGAATTGTAAACAGAATAATAATCGGGGCGGATGGATCAAATATCCGCTCCTTCTTTTTTCCATGGGCATGATGGCCTTTGGTTTTATTCGTCAGGAACATCTGACAGTATTAAAAAAGGCAATCACCATTTGCCTGGAATGTATAGGAGTAGGCTGATGAAAAAAACAGAAAAAAGACGTCATATCATACAGCTGATCGCAACAATTGTGACCAATGGCTATCTGGTTGGCTTTATGCAGGGCAAAATACAAAGTGGTGAGCAAAAATTCGTCTGCGTACCGGGGTTGAACTGCTATTCCTGCCCCGGTGCAGTAGGGGCATGTCCCATTGGCGCTTTGCAGGCGGTTCTGGGTGACCGGAAATTCCAATTCAGTTATTATGTATTTGGTTTTTTACTCTTTGTCAGCGTATTGTTGGGCAGGGTGGTTTGTGGTTTCCTTTGTCCTTTTGGATTTTTGCAGGACTTACTCTATAAGATTAAAAGTCCCAAAATAAAAGTTCCTGTAAAGCTGGACAAGGGACTGCGGTATCTGAAATATGTGATGCTGGCTGTGCCGGTCATATTATTGCCCATATTCCTTGCCAATCCTTTCGGGATTGCGCCGCCGTACTTCTGCCAATATATCTGTCCGGCAGGGACGCTGGAAGGCGGTATTCCCCTGATGCTGAAAAATGAAAGCCTGCGGGAAATGACCGGATGGCTGTTCAGCTGGAAAATGTTTCTGCTGATATTGACCGTCATTTCTTCCATATTGATTTGCAGACCTTTTTGTAAATATGTCTGCCCCTTGGGTGCTTTCTATGGATTGTTCCAAAGATTCAGTTTTTATCACATGGAAGTGGATGCCTCACGCTGTGACCATTGCGGTGCTTGTGAGAAAATCTGTCCCATGGGCGTGGAAGTAACGAAAAATATCAATAGCCCCGAATGTATCCGCTGTGGGCAGTGCAAGAGTGTGTGCCATACAGATGCCATTTCTGCCGGTTTTGTACTGGGATGCGGCGGCAGCTGTAAAACATGTAAAAAAGAAAATGAAGCATAAAAAGAAAAGCTGGAAGTTCAAATTTTTGAATTTCCAGCTTTTGTGTTTTTCGTCAATATTACAGAGCCGCAATAACTGCGTCAGCAAATTCTTCTGTGGAAGCGGTGCCGCCCATATCCTGGGTCAGTGTCTTACCTTCGGAAATGACTTTGGTCACAGCCTGTTCAATGTCCGCAGCAGCTTTTGCTTCGCCCAGATGCGCCAGCATCAGGGAAGCGGAGAGGATCGCCGCTGTGGGGTTGATTTTGTGCTGTCCGGCAATGTCAGGAGCGGAACCGTGGATGGGTTCGAAAATCGCGCCGCTGACACCGATGTTTGCACTGGGTGTCAAACCCAGACCGCCCACCAGACCTGCACACAGATCGGAAACGATGTCGCCATACAGGTTAGGGCATACCAGTACATCATAGTCCTCAGGATGCATTACCAGACGCATGCACATAGCGTCTACGATGCTGTCGTTGAATTCAATCTGAGGATATTCTTTTGCAATCTGTCTTGCAATATCCAGGAACATACCGTCGGTGCATTTCATGATGTTTGCTTTATGTACAGCAGTTACTTTCTTTCTGCCTTCTCTTACGGCAAAATCGAAAGCATAACGGATGATTCTTTCACAGCCTTTTCTGGTGATGAGTTTGATGCTTTCTGCCGCATCTTCGCCAACCATATGTTCAATGCCTGCGTACAGGTCTTCAGTGTTTTCTCTGACTACCACCAGATCAATGTTTTCGAATCGTGTGATAACACCGGGATAGGTTTTGGCAGGACGTACGTTTGCATAAAGGTCAAAAATTTTACGCATAGCTACGTTCACACTGCGGAAGCCTGTACCAACAGGTGTGGTAACGGGGCCTTTCAGCGCAACGCCGTTTCTGCGGATGGATTCGATGGTTTCATCAGGCAGGGGAGTGCCATATTTTTCGATCATGGCTGCGCCGGCTTCTGCCTGTTCCCATTCGATGGCAACGCCTGTTGCTTCTACAACTCTTTTTGCGGCAGCAATGACTTCCGGGCCGCTGCCGTCACCGGGGATCAAAGTAACTTTATATGACATGGAAATTTTCCTCCTTAAATTTCATTAGTTGGATTCTTTTGTATAGTTCAGCAGACCGCCTGCCAGCAGAATATCTCTCTGACGTTCGGAGATGTTCAGACGAGTAGGGATTTCTTCCCCAGTTTTTACACAGGTTACATTGACAATCTGACCCTGTGCAGCGCCTTTGATCTGGTCAGCAGCGTATTTGATGACAAATTCATCACCGATTTTGATGTTGTCATAATCCCATTCGTTAACGAATACCAGAGGCAGGATACCGTTGTTGATAAGGTTTGCCATGTGGATACGTGCGAAGGATTTGGCGATAACCGCTTTTACACCCAGCTGAAGAGGTGCCAGTGCCGCATGTTCACGGCTGCTGCCCTGACCATAGTTCTGACCGGCAATGATGAAACCACCGCCAGCTTTTTTTGCTCTTGCGGGGAATTCCGGATCACAAGGTGTCAGGCAGTAATCTGCCAGATAAGGCACGTTGGAGCGGAAAGGCAGGAGTTTTGCGTTGGAGGGCATGATGTGGTCTGTGGTGATGTTGTCATCCACTTTGATCAGCGCACCGCCTTTGATTTCCTTAGGCACTTTTGTGTTTTTGGGGAAAGGCTGGATATTGGGGCCTCTTACCACTTTTACACATTCTCCTTCGGGAGCGGGAGGGATAATCAGGTTATCATTTACCATGAATTCTTCAGGCATGGAGATCACAGGTGCTTCACCCAATGTATGAGGGTCTGTCAGTTTACCGCTTAATGCGCTGGCAACAGCCGTTTCAGGGCTGACGATGTAAACCTGAGCGGATTTTGTGCCGCTTCTGCCTTCAAAGTTTCTGTTGATGGTACGCAGAGATACCGCATTGGTTGCAGGTGCCTGTCCCATACCGATACAAGGGCCGCAGCCGCATTCCAGAATACGTGCGCCAGCGGAAATGATATCAGCCAGTGCGCCGTTGGCAGCCAGCATATTCATAACCTGTTTGGAGCCGGGAGCAATAACAAGGCTTACGTTAGGGTCAACGGTTTTGCCTTTCAGAAGGGCAGCAACTGTCATCATATCTGTGTAAGAGGAGTTTGTACAGCTGCCGATGGCAACCTGATCCACAGCCAGATCTTTGATTTCACTTACTTTTTTGATGTTGTCAGGGCTGTGAGGACATGCTACCAGAGGTTCGATTTCATCCAAAGCAATGGTGATTTCTTCATCATAGATAGCGTCATCGTCTGCTTTCAGTTCGATCCAGTCTTCTTCACGACCCTGTGCTTTCAAGAATGCTCTTGTCACTTCGTCACTGGGGAATACGGAAGTAGTTGCACCCAGTTCCGCGCCCATGTTTGTGATAGTTGCTCTCTGGGGAACGCTCAGTGTTTTTACGCCTTCACCAGCGTATTCCATAACTTTGCCTACGCCGCCTTTTACGGACAGTCTGCGCAGTACTTCCAAAATGACGTCTTTTGCAGTTACCCAAGGGCTCAGTTTGCCAGTCAGTACTACACGGCAAACACGGGGCATTGCCAGATAATAAGCACCGCCACCCATGGCAACAGCTACATCCAGCCCACCTGCGCCGATGGCAAGCATACCAATACCGCCGCCGGTAGGAGTATGGCTGTCAGAGCCCAGCAGTGTTTTGCCAGGTTTGCCGAAACGTTCCAGATGTACCTGATGGCAGATGCCGTTGCCAGGTTTGGAGAAATAAATGCCGTGTTTTTTGGCTACGGTCTGAATGTATTTGTGGTCGTCAGCGTTTTCGAAGCCTGTCTGCAATGTGTTGTGGTCGATGTATGCAACAGATTTTTCTGTTTTAACTCTGGGAATGCCAATGGCTTCAAACTGCAGATAAGCCATGGTACCAGTGGAATCCTGTGTTAAGGTCTGGTCAATTTTGATGGCAATTTCCTTGCCGGGAATCATTTCGCCGCTGACCAGATGAGATTTAATCAATTTTTCTGTAATATTCATGTGAAAGCCTCCTCAATGTCTCTCATTCTTTGACGTATGCCATAAGGTGTGGTGTCAGTTCCTGCATGGCAGAAATCAATTCTTCTTTACTGATATAGGCAACGCGGCCGTCTTCGTACTGCTTATCTACCCAATCTTTCAGCAGCGCAACTTCCGGAGCGTTTTTGTCGATTTTTTCTTTACCTTCTAATTGCAGATTATGGTTCAGCCAGTAAGCGATGCCCGCAGAACCGGAGTTTTTGTTGATTTCTACACCCAGAGGGCGGTTCAGGATTTTTGCTGTATTAAAGATGTTGTAAATTTCTTCATCCTTTGCAATGCCGTCAGCGTGGATACCTGCACGGGTTACGTTGAAGTCTGAACCAACGAAAGGTGTTCTTTCGGGGATCTTGTAGCCCAGTTCTTTTTCATAATATTCGGCAATTTCTGTGATAACGGTAGGATCCATACCATCCAATGTGCCGCGGATCTGTGCGTATTCCATGACCATGGCTTCCAGAGGTGTGTTGCCTGTGCGTTCGCCGATGCCCAGCAGAGAGCAGTTAACGGAAGAAGCGCCGTAAAGCCAAGCGGTAGTGGCATTTACAACAGCCTTGTAGAAGTCGTTGTGTCCGTGCCATTCGATAAGTTCACTGGGGAACTGACCGAAGTGATTGATACCATAAATGATACCGGGAACACTGCGGGGCAGAGTAGCGCCAGGATAGGGAACACCATAACCCATGGTGTCACAGAAACGGATTTTTACAGGAATCTGATATTCTTCCATGAGGTGACGCAGTTCCTGTGCGAAGGGAACGACAAAGCCGTAGAAATCGGCTCTGGTAACATCTTCAAAGTGGCAGCGAGGGCGAATGCCCATGTCCAAAGCGGCTTTTACTACTTCCAGATAGCCGTCCATAGCCTGTTTTCTTGTTTTATGTAACTTATTGAAAATATGGTAGTCGGAGCAGCTTACCAGAATGCCGCATTCTTCCAGATCCATATCTTTTACCAGTTTAAAGTCTTCTTTGGTGGCACGAATCCAACCAGTGATTTCGGGAAATTTCAGTCCCTGTTCCTGACAGGCGCGAATGGCTTTGCGGTCATTTTCGCTGTAAAGGAAGAATTCGCAGGTTCTGATTTTGCCTTTGGGGCCGCCCAGTCGGCTTAACATTTTATATAATGTTACGATCTGATCAACAGTGTAGGGTGCGCGTGCCTGCTGCCCGTCACGGAAAGTTGTATCAGTGATCCAGATTTCATCAGGGCAGTTCATAGGAACCAGTCGATAGTTGAATGTAACTTTTGGTACTTCGTCGTAATTGAAGTTGTCGCGGTACAGGTTTGGTTCTTGAACATCTTGCAGGCTATACTGATATTTATACAGTTCCAGCAGATTTTTCTTCTTGTTGTAAGTAAGCAATAGAATCACCCTTTCGTCGAAAAATGAATTTATAAAGACATATGTCCTTTCTTGTCTTTCCAAATTCTAAGTGTATTTTTATTTATTAAATATATCAATGAATTATAAAAAAGTCAAATAGATTTATTGAATAGATTTATGACTTATTTTTCAATGTAATATAAAAAGTGTTGATTTTTAAGGGTTTTATTTATATTGATGAAAAATAAATAATTAAAAAAATATATAAATTTATTTTTCAAGAGCATTTTTTGGCAAAAATTAATTCATAAAATAAATAAATTGTATTGTCAAAAACAATGAGAGGGTTTATTTTTATGAATGAGATTCTTCCTGTATAAATGATTTTGAAGGATATGAATACAGGTGCTATGCATAAAACTAATGATTGTTCATAAAGGTGATACATGGTATACTTGATACAAAAAAAGGGGATGAGCATGTTGGAAGAAACATATTTGTTGTTGATGGAAAAAATCGTGGCACTGACAGAAAAAAATGGTGAAACAGATGCGGCTGCTTTGGCCTGGGAAATAGGTATGAAGCATGGAGAAATCCTGCAACGGTTAAAAGAAATGGAAGAGAAAAACTGGCTGGTTACATATGAAATTGATATGTGCTGCGGCGAGGAATATATTGTGGATGGATTGACCGACGCGGGAAAAGCTGCAATGGCAGAACTGAGAAAATAATGGCTTTGAATAGACAAAAATAATGAGTTAAAAAAACACCTGATTGATGTTCCGGCATGGGGTTTCTGAAACCTCAAAATGGAAGCAAATCAGGCGTTTTTTGTATGAAAATGAAGGGGAAGAAAAGGGGGAAAGGTATCATAACATAAAAAAATTTATTTTAGTGGCGAACGAAGGGATAAAATTGTATAATAAAAGTAAATTCTAAAAATTTCCAGTAAAACCAATTAGAGGAGGTTGTGTGGTATGCCTGTTTATATCATTGTGATTGCTTTGGTTCTTTGTATCATTGTGTTTTATATTTCCGCATACAACAAACTGCGCCGTCTGTCTGTGAAAATAGAGGAAGGCAGCGCGGGCATTGATGTGGCGTTGGAAAAACGATATGATATGCTTTCCGAAGAAATTGAAGCAGTCAAAAAGTTTTTGCAGCATGAATATGATACATATTTGGCCGTAACTTCTGTACGTGCCGGCAAAGATCTGGAGGAAGAAACCCTTCAGCAGAAAAAGATGCTGTCAGAAGAAGCTTTAAAAACCATTGCTGATACCATTAAGGCACAGCAGGAGCAGATGGATCGAATCAAAAAACAGATGGAAAAACACCATGGCTCCAAAAAACATAAAAACAAAAATCAGGCCAATGCAGAAGCCTATGAAAACAGCGTTGCAGAGCAGAAAATGAATATCAATCAAAAGATAGTATGCTGGCTTCCATCCAGCAGGGACTGGGTGGTGTAGGAACAGCCATTGATGCTTTGTCAGAACAATACCCTGTGCTGTATTCCTATGTGTCCATGGATTATTTCCAGAAATCCATTTTTGACGCGGAAGAACATTTGCAGGCGGCAAGAAGACTCTATAACTCCAATGTATCGTTATACAATCAGAAACTTGTTATGTTCCCTTATTCCATCATTGCTGGCATCCATGGAATGAGCAAAGCTGATTTTTATCAGGTGGAAGAAAATAAGAAGGAATACAAAGTAAACTTTGACTGAAAGTAGGGTGTTCTATGGAAGAAAAAATAATCAGTGAAGAACAGCTGGAAACTATGCGGCATAAGGCACGAAAAAGACAAAATATTGCCATTGTCTTGACGTTTTTGGCGTTTGTGTTATATGTAGGCATGTTTTATGTTGCATTGATTGAAGAAGAAGGCATGTCAGCGCTTTTTGTGGTGAAGATTGTCTTTGCGGCAGCTGTCCTTGCCTTTGCGACATTTGGGCTGTTGTGGTACATCGTTGTCCACCGTACTTATGAGAAGTTTAATGTAAATTATAAATCCAAGTATGTTACACAGGTGTTGAACAACATACCGGGTTTTGAAGGATTGGAATATCATCCAGAAGGCGGTTTTACATGGGATGATATTCGCAATGCGGCAGTGGTCGCCTGTGGTGAGAAAAAACACTTTGAAAGCGAAGATCAGCTTTTGGGGGAATATGAAAATGTAAAATTCCGCATTAGCGATGTTGTTACCAAAAAGACTGTACGCCGTGATGATAAGCGAAAAGTGGAAGAAATCTTCAGCGGTCAAGTCCTTTGCCTTTTTGGATTCGACGATTTGAAAGTAAGTAAGGGGCATATACAGATTTTTGAAAAAGAATTTCTGTCAAGTTTTAGCGGATGGAAGGCAGAATATCCGATCCAGACAGAAAATGAGGCATTTCAGAAGCGGTTTCAGATATATGCCGATGATGAACATAATGCTTATTATATTTTGACACCTCAGCGTATGGAAAAAATCATGGAATTTGCTGATGCAGTGGAAGGTCAGATTTCTCTTGTGTTTTATGATGAAAAACTGTTTGCGGCAGTAAAATGAGAAAGCATGTTTGATGCGGTGATGGATGAACCTGTATCGAAGCAAACAGAGTATATACTGGAAGATGCGGATTTCATTCAGAAAGCAAAGGGAATTTTGATTGCGTCATAAAAAACAGAAATCGCAGAATGAATATCCATACAGTTTCATAAGAAATATTTTAGCTTGCATTTGCAGGCTTTTTTAAAATACTGTATCACAGAAGTGTGGAAGGAGGGCATTATGGGATTGTTTGACAAAAAGAAAAGCAATACGGAAAAACAGGAAAAACAAACAGAAAAAACAAATCAGAAATCATATCAGCCATTGGGCGCCTGTATCGTCACAAAATCTTTGTTAAGCGGAACATCCAGACTGAAATGGATGTTTCGGGAAAATAACGGCATCGGTACAGGATGGGTTGCTCTGGGGGATACGGATACCCAGGAATATATCAATCAGGCGGAAAATCTGACTGTGGTGGATTTTTCTTTGTTGATGGAAATAGAACCTGCGGTGCGTAATGTTTTTTATATGCCCATAGGTGCGGATTTGGAATTTATCAGTGATGGAAAGTATTTTGTAGATACCAGAACAGGTGAAGAAATTCGGGAACCTGTGAAACATCCGTTGCAAATAGCTTTTGAGAGAAATCTAAAGTTTTTGAATCAAGAAACCTATGATGCTGTATTCTTCCAAAATCTGTTTCGTAAAACGAAGAAGTTAGAAAGAGTGGCTGTTGGGCAGGTTGATTTGCCAACAGGTCGTGTGGTTCTTGCAGACCCGATGGCTTATTTGGGCAATGAGAAATACCAGACAGTTTTGGAAAAACAAATTCCGAAAGGCTCTTATGATGTGGAGCTTTCTATTATGCGGTCTGCTTTAGCAGGTATAAGAGTAGCGGCGGCAAGGCTCAAAATCACTGACGAGATTCCTTTGCGGTATGAAATTGCCATGCCGAAAGGATTTGAACCAACAGATCTGCAAAAACCAGGTGTGTTTTCCTTTTTTGGGGTAGATACCGGCCTGGCTTGTTTTGCGGATGCGTCCACAGCAGAGGAATACAAAGTATTTCTGGAGGAATGGAAACAGGAACATCCGGAAGGAAATCTGTATCAGGATTATTTTTCTTACCTGTTTGCGGAGAACGCAAAGAGTGATCTTACTGTAAAAGTGGGCGCTGGAAATTTCCTGTTATGGAAATTACCCCAGAGCAGAAAAAGGCTGGTGATGTTTGCCAGCGGAATGGGCGATGGCATTTATAGTGCCTATTGGGGTATGGATCAAAATGAAAATATCACAGAACTGGTTATACCATTTATGAATCCGGAATACTTTTAACCGGTTTTGTGATTATATATTGACGTGTAATTGTAAAAGACTCTCTGAACCACTGTTTGGTGGTTTAGAGAGTCTTTTTTGAGAGATGTGTTTTCTATGGAATGTGTATTTGGGGGATGGTTGTTATATGAATCAATCTTTTACAGCATCATAGCCAGCAGTCAGTGCTCTGGTATTGGATTCTGCAAATTTTGCTTTACCTTTTTTCGCAAACATATTGTTCATAGCTTCAATGGCTTCTTCTTTGGTAAAGTCTTTTACCAGATGAATGATAGCGCCTGTCATGATGATGTTTGCGCCTTTGGGATTGCCGATTTCATCTGCAATCTGCATGCAAGGGATTCTTACAACAGTTACATCGTCACGAATGTTTGTGTCGCAGGTAACCATGTCCTGATGACACAAATACCGCCGGGTGCAACGATTGGCATAAACATACGGAAAGATTCTTCGTTCATAGCCAGCAGTACGTCAGGCTGTTCCTGCTGAGGGTTGTAGATGTAATCACTACCATATTTTACTGTACAGTTAGCGGTACCGCCGCGCATTGCGGAACCATAGGAAGGAGACCATGTGGCATTCATTCCTTTACTAACAGCGATATCAGACATAATCAGGCCGCAGGTCAGAACACCCTGACCGCCGGAACCAGCAAAAACCATTTCTTTCATGCTTCTTTCACGCTCCTTTGTTTAAATTCTCCCAGAGGGAAATAGGAAATCAATTCGTTGTCAATGCGTTCCATAGCTTTGATGGGTGTCAGATTCCAGTTGATGGGGCAGGGAGAAAGTACTTCAACAACGGAGTAACCTTCTTTGTTCATCTGCGCTTCGATTGCATTTTTGATGTAACCTTTCAGCTGGTTGATGTGCGCAGGGCTGCTGACAGTACCACGTGCAGCGTATGCAATGTGGAATTGAGATGCAACCAGTGCAGGGAAACGCATAGGGAACCCAGTGATGGAGCAGTCACGGCCATGAGTGGAAGTGGATGTTTTCTGACCTTCCATAGTGGTAACGCTCATCTGACCGCCTGTCATACCGAAGTTGGTATTGTTTACAGTGATAACAGTGATGTTTTCATTTCTGTAAGCAGCGTTGATGGATTCAGCGATACCGATGTTGTAAGCATCGCCGTCACCCTGATAAGTGATGATGATGTTATCGGGATTTACACGTTTCATACCGGTTGCAACAGCGCCGGCTCTGCCGTGAGGACAGTGCAGACGGTCTGTAACCAGGCCACCGCCCAGGTTGGAGGAGCAGCCAACACCGATAGGGAAAATGATATTTTGATCCTGTCCCAGTTCTTCCAGACATTCACAGATCAGACGGATAATGATACCGTGACCGCAGCCGGGGCAAAAGGACATGGGATTGTCGATAATTGCGGGTACTTTTCTTTCAACAGCCATCTTAATATACCTCCTTTATTTCGCCTGCGAGGATCTGCGCGAATTTGGCTTTGATTTCACGGATGGGAGGCACGCCGTAAACGAAAGGCAGTGCGTAAACGGGAATATCTGCGCGCAGAACTTTTTTGGTAAAGAGAGCCGCGTCGTCTACCAGCTGGCCGGTAGCGTTAGCTTCAACAGTGATGATGCCTTTTACGTTCTTATTGATGTGTTCAAAGGCTTTTTCAGGGAAGGGCCATGCGGTGATGGGTCTGATCAAGCCAACTTTGTGGCCTTCTGCCCGCAGCTCACGAATGGCACCCAGTGTGCTTCTGCCGGGAACACCGTAAGCAACGAATACATAGTCAGCATCTTCAATGCCTTCTTCTTCCCAACGCTGTTCGTTTGCTTTGATTTCAGCGTATTTTTTGTTCAGTTCAACAGCTTCTTTTTTGGAATCTCTGTCGAAAATACCGATTTTCTTGTAGGAGTATTTGCCGTCAAAGCCCCAGTAATTCCGTTTGGGTTCCTGGAAATCAGGCAGTGTAACGGGTTCCATCATCTGACCCAGAGCGCCTTCAGTCATCATAACTACAACAACTCTGTATTTTTCGCCAAGTTCATAAGCGGTAGAAACCATGTCCACAGCTTCCTGAATGCTGGAAGGGCACAGAACGATACATCTATAATCACCGTTGCCGCCGCCGCGAGTTTCTCTTAAATAGTCGCACTGAGAGGAGAACAGTGTACCAAGGCCGTTGCCGTAACGAACGACGTTGATTACCAGTGCGGGCAGTTCTTCGTCAGAAAGAACGGAGATCCCTTCTTGTTTCAGGCTGATCCCGGGGCCGGAAGAAGCAGTCAGAACTCTGACGCCGCAGCTGGAACCGCCATAAACCATATTGATACCTGCAAGTTCACTTTCTGCCTGAACAAAAGCACCGCCAACTTCGGGCAGACGCCAGGACAGATATTCCATAATTTCGCTGGACGGGGTAATGGGGTAACCGGCATACAGGCGAACCCCTGCCCGTACGGCAGCTTCTGCAATTGCGATATTGCCTTTCATCATTTCAGCCATTTTCTAATCCTCCTTATTTATTTTCCCAATACATGGAATACGCCATCGGGATATGTGGTATAGCAGATACCACAGCCGATGCACTTTTCATCATCGATTACGACCGGATGGTAGCCAGCCAGGTTGGTATGATCAGCGTAGCTGATTGCCTTTTTGGGACAGAATGCATCACACAGTCCACATTCTTTGCATCTTTCCGGTTTTACCAATACTTTCATGAATTGCACCTCATGTGTTCTATCAGATAAAACGATGTTCTAGAATTTGACTAAATCGTAGCACTGGAATTTATACATGTCAACTCCCAATATTTATTTTTTTGCAAATGTGTGCAATATGCACAATATGTATCTATAAAAATCCGTTGGAAAGCCTCTTGTTTTTCATGGAATTTTATGGTAATGTGAAAAACAAGTTCTAATCAATAGAACAGGAAGGTGGGATTACATGACATCGGTTATCATTAATTCCGTAGACCGTGCGCTGGATATCTTGAATTATCTCTATGAACAGGGAAAAGAAGTTTCCATCACACAGATCAGCAAAGATTTGGATATTTACAAGAGTACGGTCTATCGGACATTAGCAACATTGGAAAGCAAGGATTTTGTGGAAAAGAATCCGGAAACCGAAAAGTATGGCCTTGGTATGAAGCTTTTTGTCATCGGCAACAGCATCGGTGAGAAAATTGGTTTGCAGAAGGTCATCAAACCCTATGCACAGCGTCTCCATGATGAGTTCAATGAAGCAGTCAATGTATCTGTATTGGAACGCAGTGATGGCAGTGCTTATCATAGTGTAATGATTTACAAAGAAGAAAATAAGCAGATTCTTGGATTTAATTCTGATCTGGGCTCCAGAAATGAGTGCTATTGCGCTGGGGTAGGGAAATGCTTGCTGGCATTTAAAGACCAGATTGATTTGAGCGTTTACGAAAAACATCCCATGAAGCAATATACAGAAAGAACCATTACCACCATAGATGGTTTGGAGAAAGAATTGGAAAAGGTTCGCAGACAGGGATATGCCGTAGATGATGAAGAACGAGAATTGGGTTTGACCTGTATTGCGGTTCCCATTATGAAGGGTTCTACAAAACAGGCCATTGCAGCCATCAGTCTTTCCGGGCCAACAACAAGAATCAAAGACAGTACCTATGAAACAAAAATCAAGCGATTGATGGAAGTAGGAAGAGAAATATCTGAAAAGTTAAAATGAGAATCTATTTATAAAAATGACTTTCCTTTGGGGAAGTCTTTTTTATTGTCCCAAGATGAAAACCTTGAATTTTCGGGGTTAAAAGCCTAGTTTACAACTATGAGACAGCCGGTATTTGCATGTTATTCGGATAGATTTATGGATAAATTGTCTATTTTTATATGCAAAAAATGTGAGTGTTATACAATTCGCATACAAAATAGAACAAAGTTGTTGATATTAGAACAGAATTGTGTTTATATTAGTACAACGAATCAAAAATAGAATAAAATTCTAGCTAATAGAACAAAGAAAGGAAGTGCTGATATGTATTTGCTGGTGATCAATCCAGGTGGTACATCAACAAAAGTTGCTGTCTATGAAGATAAGAAAGAGGTTTTGAAAAAGAACATTACACATACGGGTGAAGATCTGAAACAGTTTCCCCATGTATTTGATGAATATGAATACCGTAAGAACATGATCGCATATGTGCTGAAAGAAGAAGGCTTTTCTTTGGATCAGTTCGACTGTGTTGTTGGCAGAGGCGGCCTGATGAAAGCCATTCCGGGCGGCACTTATCGCGTAAATGACAGAATGGTAGAAGATTTGAAAAATGCCATCAATGGCGAACATGCTTCTAACCTTGGCGCAGTCATTGCAAGAAATATCGGTGATGAAATCGGTGTACTATCCTTTGTTGTTGATCCGGTTTCCGTAGATGAAATGATTCCCGAAGCAAGAATCACCGGTATTTCTGATCTGGAAAAATTCAGCTGGTTCCATGCGCTGAACCATAAGGCTGTTTCCAGAAAAGTTGCGGAAGATATGGGCGGCAAATACGAAGATTTCAATTTCATTGTGGCACACCTTGGTTCCGGTATTTCCATCGTTGCCCATGAAAAAGGCAAAATGATAGACGGCAGCGGCGGCAGAACCGATGGGCCTTTCTCCCCGGAACGCAGCGGCGGCTTGTTGGCATATCAGCTCATTGAACTTTGCTATTCCGGCAAGTATACAAGAGAACAGATGGTTCGGAAAGTAAGCGCAGAAGGCGGTATGTATGATTACCTTGGCACCAAAGATGCAAGAGAAGTAGAAGAAAGAGCGGCAAACGGTGACGAAAAAGCAAAACTGATTCTGGATGCTTTCATTTATCAGGTTGCAAAAGAAATTGCTCTCTATGGCGCTTCTCTGAAAGGAAAAGTTGACCGTGTGATCTTTACAGGCGGTATTGCTTATTCCGAAAAAATCGTCCATGACGTATATGAAAAAGTTGCTTATCTGGCTCCCAAAGCTGTTGTTCCTGGTGAAATGGAAATGGAAGCATTGGCGCTGGGTGCCCTGCGTGTTCTTAGTGGCGAAGAAGAAGCAAAAGAGTATCTCTGATTTGATTGCTATTATATAGGAAGAAAGGCGGTAAAAATATGCTGAAAAACTTTACGGATCTGCTGGAAAGAGTAAAATCCATTGAACCCAGAACGGTCAGTGTAGCGGTTGCTCAGGACGAAGCGGTTATGTCCGCAGTTCGTGACGCGGCAAAAATCGGCTTTATCAAACCTGTTTTGGTAGGGGATGGCGCAAAAATCCGTGAGATTGGAGAGAAGATCGGTTTTACGGATTATGAATTGGTGGATTGCCCTGATGAAGCGGAAGCAATGAAAACAGCAGTAGAGCTGGTAAGAAACAAAAAAGCCGATGTCCTGATGAAAGGGATTGTTAATACAGCAGTATATATGCGCGGCGTACTGAACAAAGAATACGGTCTGCGTACAGGCAATCTGCTGAGTCTGCTGGCAGTGTATGAACTGCCTCAGTATCACAAACTGATTTACTGCTCTGATAGTGGCATCAACGTAGCACCTGATTTGGAACAGAAAAAAGTGATCGTGCGCAGTGCTTTAAATGCCATGAAGAATCTTGGATTTGAAAATCCCAATGTAGCGATTCTGACAGCAAACGAAATGGTGGATCCAAAAGTAATCTCTACCGTTGACGCAGCGGCTCTGGTAGAAATGGTAAAGAATGGTGAACTTCCCGCTTGTACAGCAGAAGGCCCCATTGCTTTCGACGTAGCTTTTGATAAACATGCCGCAGAACATAAAGGAATCGACAGCAAGATCGCTGGAGAAGTTGATCTGCTGATTTTCCCCAATATCGAAGCAGGCAACATTGTGGGGAAATCCTGGTTGCAGTTTAATGGTGCAAAATGGGCAGGTATCGTTCTGGGAGCAGCAGCACCCGTTATTTTGGGCAGTCGTTCCGATACACCGGAAATGAAGATCAATTCCATTGCGCTGGCATGTCTGGCAGCTGCGAAATAATATTGCGTGTATATAATAAGGAAGAATTTTGTGCGGAAAGCATTTATTTAGGAGGTAATGTTATGGGATATTCAATTCGTATGGACAGGGTAAAACCTTCCGCAATCAGAAGCGTGCAGAAAAGAATCGCAAGCAAACAGGGTGTTATTTCTTTTGCAGCGGGTCTGCCGGATCCAGATCTGTTCCCTATGGACGATCTGAAAAAATCCACAATGGAAATGATCGAAAAGAAAGGTAAACAGGCTTTCCAGTATGGCCTTTCCAAAGGTAATCCGGAACTGCTTCAGGTTTTGGCAGAAAGAATGCAGAAAAAAGAAGGCGTAGATGCGAAACCTGAAAACATTGTTGTGACCACTGGTTCTCAGCAAGGTCTGGCAATGACAGCTATGCTGTTCCTGGATGAAGGGGATATCGTTGTAGCAGAAAACCCCAGCTATCTGGGTGGTATCAATGCTTGCCGTCCTTATGGATGCAGCTTCCTGGGCGTAGATACTGGTGAAGATGGTATCGTGATTGCTGATTTGGAACGTGTGCTGGTAGAAAATCCCAAAGTAAAACTGCTGTACGTCATCCCTAATTTCCAGAATCCTACTGGCAGAGCATGGACACTGGAAAGAAGAAAACAGTTCATGGAAGTTATCAACCGTTATGATGTGGTTGTTGTTGAAGACAATCCTTATGGTGAAATCCGTTTCAAAGGGGAACATATCCCTTGCCTGAAATCCATGGATACCATGGGTAAAGTGATTTATCTTGGTTCTTGCTCCAAAATTCTCTGTCCCGGTCTGCGCGTAGCATGGATTTGCGCATCTCCGGAACATGCAGTGATGTACGAAAGACTGAAAGAAAGTCTGGACTTGCAGTGTAACGAATTTGCACAGCTTCAGGTTGTAGAATATATGAAAAACTACGATGTGGAAGGACATATTCGTAAAATCCAGGCTGCCTATAAAGAAAAATGTGATCTGATGCTGTCCTTGATGGAAGAAAACTTCCCTGCAAGCGTGAAATTTACACGCCCCGAAGGTGGTATGTTTATCTGGGTGGAACTGCCTGAAGGTCTGGACGCAGATGGTATTTTGGATGAAGCTGTGGAAGCAGGTGTGGCATATATTCCCGGTGAGTTCTTCTATGCAAATGATGGTGCGAAAAACGCAATGCGCCTGAATTTCACAACAGTATCAGAAGAACAGATCCGTAAAGGGATTGTTTTGCTGGCAGATGTATTGAAAAAACACGCTTGATGTCTTTTTGAGGTACGGTTAACAATAAGGAGGAATCAAGATGGAATTGGGTGACACTAGAAAGAGAAAACAACCAAATATCATGGTTGCCTTGGCACCTTTGATAACTGTCATTGTTTTGCTGGTGTGCTGTCAGCTGTTTTTAAACATTGAAATCCATTTTTCTTTGTCGTTGGGAACGATTGTAGGGGCACTTATTGGTGTGTTTTATTTGAAATATCCTTGGCATGAAATTGAAAAGGGGATTTTCGATTCAATTTACTCTGCAATGCAGCCGATTTTGATTACAGGTATCATTGGTTTTATCATTGGTGCTTGGATTTCCGGCGGGATTGTACCAGCCATTGTATATTATGGGTTGAAAGTGTTATCACCTGATTTCTTTCTGGTTACTTCCATGGTGATTTGTTCCTTGGTAAGTGTAGCCACCGGCAGTTCCTGGACAACAGCAGGAACTGTCGGGCTGGCATTGGTCGGTGTTGGTACCGGTTTGGGGATTCCGGCACCCATGGTGGCGGGTGCAGTCATTTCCGGTGCTTACTTTGGGGATAAAATGTCTCCATTTTCCGAAACAACAAATTTGGCACCTGCCATTGCTGGCTCTACATTGTTTGATCATATTCGGCATATGGCATATACAACAGGTACAAGTTATGTACTGGCTATGATTGGGTTTATGATCTTAAACAAAAATTATTCCGCTGAGACAGTGGATGCGGCAGAAATTCAAAATATGCTGGATGCGTTGGATATGTCCTTTGTGATTTCTCCGCTTTTGATTTTGCCTTTGGTATTCATTATTTTTATGGTGATTTTTAAAATTCCCGCGATTCCAGGGTTGATGCTGAGTGTATTTATGGGTGTGTTCTGTGCCATCTTTGTACAGGGACACAATATCAGCAGCGTAGGATATGTTTTGCAGTATGGATATGTCAGTGAGACCGGAAATGCCATGGTAGACGAATTGCTGACCTGCGGCGGTCTTCAGTCTATGATGTGGACATTATCACTGATTTTGTGTTCTTTGAGTTTTGGTGGGGTTATGAGCGTGACAGGCATGCTGGAAACCATCGCAAAGAACATCTTGAGATTTGCAAAAAGCGTTGGTTCTCTGATTTTCTCTACCATCTGCACCTGCGTTTTTATGAACCTTGCATCTGGTGAACAATATCTGTCTTTATTGATTACAGGCAAAATGTTTCAGGAAGAATATGAAAAAAGAGGTTTGGCACCGCAGAACCTTTCCAGAGCACTGGAAGATGGCGGTACGCTGACTTCTCCATTGATTCCTTGGTGTACTTGTGCAGTAGCCATGAGTACGTATTTAGGCGTTAGTACACTGGATTATTTACCTTACTGTCTTTTGAATTTGATTAATCCATTGGTTTCAATCATTTTTGGCTTTACAGGTATTACGATTTTGAAAAGCAGCAATTTATCTGTGAAAAAAGAAAAATAAACGATTTGAGGAGGCGTATGTATGGAAAAGAAATCATTAAAGCTGCCAATTACTCTGTTGGTGCTGGGAGCATGTTGGTCCATTGTATATATCATTCCATTTATCCAGTACATCTGGTATGATCCTTTTCAGCAATTTATGAATGCAACCAATACACAAATGGGGCTGTTGATTACAATCTATGGGTTCGGTAATGTATTTGGAGCACCTATTGGCGGCTGGATTGCAGACCGATTCAACTACAAGTATATTTATGTAGGTTCAGTACTTTTGAACGGTATTTTTACTCTTATTTTTGTAATGTATCCTACATATTTCATGGCAGTATTGATGTGGATTGGCTTTGCCATCGCCAGCCTGCTGATGAACTATCCCACACATATCAAGATGATCCGTGATTTAACAACAGACGAAAACTAGGGTAGAATCTTCGGTATGAATGAAACATGTATCGGTATTTTCAACATTGTTTTCAATGCAGTAATGATGGTTTTCTACATGAAATTTATGGAAGGCGTTGCAGGTCTGAAAGCAGCTATGATCAGTATTGCGGTACTTTCATTCGTATTGACAGCAATCGCTATGATCGTATTGGATAATCCTAAAGAAAAAATTGCGGCAGAACGTGCGAAAAAAGCAGCGGAAGCAAAAGAAAAAGCAGCAAAGAAAACCAATGTGGTTGCTGACTTCTTGATGATTATGAAACAGCCCGCAACTTGGCTGGTTGCTATCTCCATCTTCGCAGTTTATTCCTTCCTGACAACATTGACTTACTTCACACCATACTTCACAGATGTATTGGGTGTTGCAGTTACATTCTCCGGCGGTGTTGCGATTTTAAGACAGCATGGTATGACTCTGCTGGGGGCACCCATTGGTGGTATCCTGACTGATAAAGTGGGGTCTCCTTCCAAAGTACTGTTGGGTGTATATACAATTGGTATTTTAGGCTTAGGTTATCTGCTGGTTGCGGATGCAGGTGTAGCAGCGCAGCTGCTGATTGCGCTGACATTGATCATGTCCGCAGCAGTATACATCGGGCGCGGGGCTTATTACGCTACCATTACAGAAGCAGGCGTATCTAGAAACTTAACTGCTTCTACAATCGGTATTGCAGCAGCGGTAGGTTTTTCTCCTGACCTGTTCCAGTTCACACTGTTTGGCTATTGGCTGGATACTTTAGGAACACAAGCATATACTTATATGTTCATCTTCCAGGCGGTTGTTCTGGTGATTGGCACACTGGCAGCGCTGAAAATTCTGCATATCAAAAAGAAAAATGCGCAAAATGTGTGTGCAGTAGCAGAAGCAGAATAAATTGAATTTATTGATAGAATACAACTTAGAAAAAGACTTTTGTTTCATACAAAAGTCTTTTTCCTATCATGTGTGTCCAAAGAAATTGAAAGAGTGAGGAGGTTTGTGTAATGGAATCTTATGATTTTTTGTTATTTGTTGCGATTATATTGCTTTCTACTAAAATATTCAGCTTGCTCTCTCAAAAAGTAAATATGCCGCAGGTTGTTGGCGCATTATTGGTCGGGGTGTTACTAGGGCCAAGTTGTCTGAATATATTGCATGAAACGGACTTTCTGACAAAGTCGGCAGAAATCGGCGTAATCTTTTTGATGTTTTTGGCAGGCTTAGATACAGATTTTGATGATCTGAAGGCAACAGGGAAGTCTGCGGTAATCATTGCTTTTGTTGGGGTTTTGATCCCTCTGGGAAGTGGGTTTTTGACATATTTCCTATTTTTCCATGGTGAAAGACCTGATACCATGATTTTCTTGGAAAGTGCTTTTGTGGGCATCGTTTTAACAGCAACATCTGTAAGCATTACTGTGGAAACGCTCCGTGAGATGGGAAAATTAAAAGGGAAAATGGGAACATCCATTTTGGGAGCAGCTATTATCGATGACATTCTGGGGATTATTGCATTAACAGTGATAACCAGTTTCACAGTTCCCGGGGTAGAAATTATGGTGGTTTTGCTGAAGATCTTTTTGTTCTTTGTATTTATTGCTGTTTGCGGCTTTTTTGTATTTCGACTGTTCCGCAAGTTGGAAATCGTATATGGAACAAAAAGAAGAGTAGCGATCTATGCCGTTGTATTTTGTTTGCTTCTGTCCTATATTTCGGAAGTTTATTTCGGAGTTGCGGATATTACAGGGGCTTATTTCGCAGGATTGATTCTTTGTAATGTTACAGAAACGAAATCCTATATTGCATCTAAAATCAATATCACTTCCTATATGTTCTTTACCCCCATCTTTTTTGCAAGCATTGGGATTAAGACAGTAATTACGGGGATGTCACAGGAACTGATATTATTTACACTTGCTTTATTGATCGTAGCTATCCTTTCTAAAATCGTTGGGTGCGGTTTGGGAGCAAAAATCTGTGGTTTTTCCAATATGGATTCCCTTGCCATTGGCGTGGGCATGATTTCCCGTGGTGAGGTTGCGCTGATTGTGGCACAGAAAGGGGAGCAGGCAGGATTGATTTCATCAACACTGTTTCCTGCCATTGTATTGGTGGTAATTGTTACTACTTTGATAACGCCCATTCTTTTGAAGGCAGTCGTTTATATGAAGGAACAAAAAAAGGTGGATGCCATTGCGGCAAGGTGATGGAAAAGACGCATGAAAAAGAATATCGGATAAATCATAGCAAAAATGTGAAAGCTGGAATCCTTATAAATAAAGGTTTCCGGCTTTCTTATTTTACTAGGAATATATATAGTAGGTGTTTTTTTGAAAATCACCATCACAATTCCTCTTTCAGAAACCAATGAAAAAGAAAATCGCTGTATTCTTAGGTTAAATCTTCTTCAGAAAACACCTTTTTCGGGATTTTGCTTGCCAAAAGGCAGAAATATGGTTATAATAAAACGGTTCATAATTTTGTAAATATTTCTTCACAATTTTGTAAAGGAGATGATTGTATGAAACGGCTGGTAGGTGTAGCCGTAACAGCACTGCTGTCTGTCAGTGTTTGTTTTACAGCCTTCGGGGCAGTTTCGACCAATGCTTCCCCTTGGGCAGTGCCTCATATGGAACAGGCATATTCTTTGCAGCTTATTTCCGCACCTTTGCTTCAGCAGGCTCAGGATACCATGACAAGAGTGGAATTCAGCGAAATTGCGGTGGCTTTTTATGAAAAAGTAACAGGAACAACAGCACCTATGACGGAAGAAAATCCTTTTTCCGACTGTAATGAACAAGCAGCACTGAAAGCATATGGATTGGGCATCATTGCTGGTGTGGAACCGGGAACATTCGCGCCGGAAAATCCTCTGACAAGAGAACAGATGGCAATCATGCTGGTGCGTACACTGGAAAAAGTGGGCGTTGATATGTCTCTGTATGCAAAGAAAAATCCATTTACAGACACCAAAAACATCAGCGCAACAACGGTATCCTACATTGATAAGGCTTATGGAGCTGGTTTGATCTCCGGTTATCAGAACGGAACATTTGCCCCCAAAAATACATTGAAAGTACAGGAAGCAGTCACTGCGTTTCTGAGCGCTTATACATTTTATGAAGGCGTGCAGAATGGCACTTCTGTACCCAAAGGCGACGCGGTAATGGAAAAAACAGTTACCATTAACGGCAAGGAGCTGACATTGGGACAGACAACAGAAGAAGTCAAAGGAACATTCGGCGCTCCTACACGAATCGACGAAACAGTATATGGCTTAGATCGCTATATTTACACAGGAGATGGATATTTCTGGGTGACATTTGAAAATGATGCTGCTGTGGAATTTTTCACACCATCCAGCAAGTTCCAGTATCAGGAAATCAAGGGAGGAGGAGTGCTGAACGATGCGTCTCATGTGGACAGCATCAGCAATGTGGATCATTGTGCGGTATTGAATGGAGAATATGCTTCCACCAGAATTCCTCTGGATTATGAAAATCAGATTTGTGGTCTGCTGCTTCAGACAAAGGAATTTGCTGCAAAAGACGCGTTGACTGGTTCTTTGAGTGGTGCGCAAAAGACTGATATTGAAAAAGAACTGCTGGAAATCATCAATGTCCAGAGAAAAGAAGCTGGCCTGGCAGTTTTGACAGAAAATCAAGGTCTGGATCAGACTGCGGCTGACCATAGTACAGAAATGGTCAAAGAAAAATATTTTGATTACAAAAGCAAAGACGGCAAGACACCTTTCCAGCGTATGATGGAAAACAATGTGCAGTTCCATACTGCTTCAGAAGTCATTGCAACAACACGAGGTGATGTGGTGCAGCTTTATACGGAACTGCTCCGTACAGCGGCAAAACACAATGGCATTATGGACAGCACCATGACACAAGCTGGGATTGGTGTTGCAAATGATGGCAAAGTATTGTATCTGACCATTGATTTGTGTAACGGATAAAGGAAGGAAAAGACCTCATGAATATAACGGAGGTCTTTTTCATTTTGAAAACAGAAAGGCATTGTGATTCTATGGAAAGAAATCACAATGCCTTTATTCATTATGTTATATGGATAGCAGGAATATTACAGATCTTTCGGGGGTCTAGGGCCTTCAAACTGATAATAGTCTGTTTTGATACGGCCGTTGAATAGTTTCCGTTTCCGGTCGGCTTTTCTGCCAAAGAGAGATTCAAAATATTCCATGGAAGTGATGAGGTAAGTAGACCAAGTAGGGTTTTCCTTCATGATGCCGCCCAAAGCACGGTACATGTTTTCCACTTCCTTCAGTTCACCGATACGTTCGCCGTAAGGAGGATTGGTAATCATGACGCCATATTTCCCGGGCAATACGATTTCCTGACAAGGTTTTACTTCAAAGGTGATGCAGTCATCCACACCGGCTTTTTCCGCATTGGCTTTCGCCAGCTCAATGGCATCGGGATCGATATCGCTGCCGTGGATTTCCGGCATGACATCATAGTTGATGGCTTGATATGCTTCCACACGGGCTTTTTTCCAGAGATCTTTGCCGATGCGTTCCCATTCTTCAGAAGCAAATTTGCGGTGAATGCCAGGTGCAATGTTCCGGGCAATCATGGCAGCTTCAATGGGAATGGTACCGGAACCGCAGAAGGGGTCCAGCAGAATACGGTTTTTCCGCCAATAGCTGAGCTGAATCATAGCAGAAGCCAGTGTTTCTTTCAAAGGTGCATCCAGTGCGTTTGCACGGTATCCACGCATGTGCAGACCGGAGCCGCTGGTATCAAGGGCAAGGGTAACAACGTCTTTCAAAATACCTACTTGGATGGTGTAGGAAGCACCTGTTTCATCAAACCAGTCAGTGTGATAAGTCTGTTTCAGTTTTTCTACAACGGCTTTTTTGACGATAGCCTGACAGTCGGATACACTGAACAGTGTGGATTTTACGGATTTGCCAACGACTGTGAATTTGCCGTCCTCAGGAATCCAGTCGGCCCAGGGCAGTGCTTTTGTCTGATCGAAAAGCTCTGTAAAGGTAACCGCTTTGAATGTGCCCATTTTTACCCAGACACGCCCTGCGCACCGCAGCCACATGTTGGCTTTGACGATGTCGGCTTCTGTGCCGGTAAACTCTACTTTCCCATCAGATGTTTTGATATTTTCAAATCCAAGGGCCTGACATTCCCGTTTTACAACGGCTTCCAGACCAAATGTGGTTGTTGCGATCAAATTGATAGACATAGTGATTCTCCGTTCCATACCTGATTATATTCTTACCTTATTATGATAAGGCACAGGAAAGGGGTGTGTCAAGGGCGGCTCTGTGGGCTTTTCCGTGAAAATAGGTATGATTGCAGGAAAAATTCTTGAATTTCCATAAAAAACAGGATATGATAGTACAGACAAAACTTGAGCGGAAATGAGGTAAGATATGTATAAATTATTGAAAACTTGCGGCAGAGCCAAAAGAGGGGAGTTCCATACCCCTCATGGTGTTATTCAAACACCAGTATTCATGAACGTAGGAACCATTGCGGCCATCAAAGGTGCTCTTTCCACAGAAGATCTGGAAAGAGTGAAATGTCAGGTGGAATTGTCCAATACCTATCACCTGCATGTACGTCCTGGTGATGAAATCATCAAAAAACTGGGCGGCCTTCATAAATTTATGGTTTGGGACAAACCCATTCTGACTGACTCCGGCGGATTCCAGGTGTTTTCCCTGACTACACTGCGTAAGATTACAGAAGAAGGCGTTTATTTCAGCTCCCATGTAGATGGCAGAAAAATCTTCATGGGCCCCGAAGAAAGTATGCGTATTCAGTCCAATCTGGGTTCTACCATTGCCATGGCATTCGACGAATGTATTGGTATCCCGGCGGAACGCAGTTATGTAGAAAATTCCGTAGCCCGTACCACACGCTGGCTGGAACGCTGCAAAAAAGAAATGGCACGTCTGAATAGTCTGGATGATACCATCAATAAACAGCAGATGCTGTTCGGCATCAACCAGGGTGCGACTTATGAAGATATTCGTATTGAGCATGCAAAACGTATTGCGGAAATGGATCTGGACGGCTATGCCATCGGCGGTCTGGCTGTTGGGGAAACACATGCGGAAATGTATCGTATCATTGAAGAAGTGATACCTTATCTGCCTCAGAACAAACCTACTTATCTGATGGGCGTTGGTACACCGGAAAACATTCTGGAAGCGGTAGAACGTGGTGTGGACTTCTTTGACTGTGTACTGCCTTCCAGAAACGGCAGACATGCACACGTTTATACAAACGCAGGTAAACTCAATCTGATGAATGCAAAATATGAGCTGGACGAAAGACCTATTGACGAGACATGCACTTGTCCTGCTTGTTCCAGATACTCCAGAGCATATATCCGTCATTTGTTCAAAGCAAAAGAAATGCTGGCAATGCGTCTGTGCGTTCTGCATAATCTGCATTTCTTTAATACCATGATGGAAGAAATCCGTCAGGCAATGGACGAAGACCGTTTCCCTCAGTACAAAAAAGAAAAACTGGAAGGCCTTCGCAGAAACGGTATGTAAGAAGGCTTGACGTGTTTTCAAAACTCGGATATAATATTTTTACTGTGTTTTTCAGAATTTAACAACGTTAGGAGAGAAGGAAATGAACAGCTTAACAGCATTTTTGCTGGACGTCAGCACTACCGTTTCTTCCGGTAGCGGCGAGGCAGCAGCACAGGGTACACAGCAGGCAGCAGGCGGCGGTCTGTTTGGCGGCATGAATGGTTTCACATTGGTTATCATCTACTGCGTAGCATTGGTAATCATCATGTATTTCCTGTCTTTCAGACCTACTCAGAAAAGAGAAAAGGCTCTGGCAGAACAGAGAAATGCAATTCAGATCGGCGATATGGTTGTAACAAATGCAGGGATGTACGGCAAAGTTGTTGACACAACTTATGACTGCTTCATCATCGAATTTGGCCTGAACAAAGGCGTTCGTGTTCCTGTTGCCAGAGGCGAAGTTTATGGCAAGAGAGAACCCAACATGACAAACGAAGCTCCCCCTGAAGAAGAAAAGCCCAAGAAAAAGGGTCTGTTCAGAAGAGGTTAATGGCTTTTGCACAGTCAGAAAAATAAAAATCAGCAGATGTGTTGTAAGAAAAAGCGATACATCTGCTTTTTTGTTTGCGTTCTGACGACATCTGTGTTTTTGCAGAATGAATACAATATTCAAATTTTCAAAAATAATGCAATTTTTTTGTTTATAGTTGACAAAACGCGGGTATAGTCGGGTTATTTTATTGACAATAATGGATAGATATTGTAAACTGAAAACGGATATGTTGTCCATGTCATGGCACAACTATTCCTGTTTAGTCCAATTTTATAACAAGAAAGGGAGATCGACTATGAAGAAATTGCTTTCTCTGTTGCTGACTTCCGCTCTGGCAGTTACTATGCTGGCAGGCTGTGGTGGCGGCGACACAACAACCACTGAAACAGCAGACACTGGTGACGGAAAGGTTTACAATGTCTGCAATCTGGTAAATGGTAACCTGGGTGACAAATCTTTCTTTGACTCTGCGGAAGCAGGCCTGAAAGAACTGCAGGATGCCGGCAGAATTACTTACACAACCATTGAAATGGGCGGTACAACCGAAGATGAAGCGAAATGGGAAAGCTATCTGGAAGAAGTATCTGCTTCCGGCGAATACGACCTGATCGTTGTTGGTACTTTCCAGATGCCTGAATATCTGAAAAACGTATCCGAAAGATACCCTGATCAGAAATACCTGATTTACGATGACACAACATACACACTGCCTAACGTAGTAAACCTGAGCTATGCACAGAACGACCTGGGCTACATGGTTGGTGCTTATGCAGCAGCTATGACAACTGCAACAGACGTTGAAAAAATTAACGAAGATGCAGTTATCGGTTTCGTTGGCGGCGTAGACAGCCCCGTAATCAACGACTTCCTGTATGGTTACATTCTGGGTGCACAGTCCGTAAATCCTGACATCAAAGTAGATACAAGATACATTGGTAACTACATTGACCCCGCAAAAGGCAAAGAATTGGCTGAATCCATGATCAACGACAACAACTGTGATATCATCTGGGGCGTAGCTGGTAATGCTGGTAACGGTGCCGCAGAAGCATGTCTGGAAACAGGCAAAGCATATTTCATCGGTGTTGACTCCGACCAGGAATCCACATTCTCCGCTGAAATGGCAGGCATCACTCTGACATCCGGTCTGAAAAACATCGGCGACTCTCTGGTATGGTTCTTCGATGAATGGGATGCAGGCAACGAATACTGGGGCCAGCAGATCCTGATCGGTATCAACGAAGGCGGCGTTGGTCTGGTAACAGATAAGAACTATGACAAGATTTCTCCTGACAGCGTAAAAGAAACAGTTGACGGTGCTGTTGCAGCTGTTACAAACGGCGAAGTTGAAGTTCCCAGCGCTATCGGCGATACAACAAACGCAGTTGTAGAACTGAGAGAATCTGTAAGACCTTAATTTCATACGAATCAATAAGTTCGCTGAAATGTAATCACAAATCTAAGGGGGCTGAACAGCCCCCTTTTTTTTCATAGTACCTCTGCAGATTGAAAAAATCTTTTTGTTGCTTGGGCAGAAAGGACTTTTTGAAGGTGCAGAATCTTTACCAATGATATAGAAGGAGGGGACCCGATAATGGCTGACAATGAATATGTTGTGCAAATGAAGGGAATTACCAAAGTTTATCCCAATGGTATTGCTGCCAATCAGGGTGTTGATTTTAACGTCAAACGAGGAGAAATTCATGCTTTGATGGGCGAAAACGGTGCGGGTAAATCCACACTGATGAAAATGCTGTTCGGTCTGGAACAGCCCACAGAAGGCGAAATTTATGTAAACGGAGAAAAAGTTTCTCTCACATCACCAACTGTGGCGATTTCTAAAGGAATCGGTATGGTACATCAGCATTTTATGCTGGTACCCAATCTGACAGTAGCGGAAAATATGGTCCTGGGTATGGAACCCAAACACAAAGGTATGTTTATGGACTATAAAAAAGCTGTTGAGATCACAGAAGAATATGCGAAAAAATATAATCTGCATGTAGATCCCAATGCGAAAGTCAGAGATATCCCCGTAGGGATGAAACAGAAAGTAGAAATCTTAAAAGCATTGGTACGTGGTGCAAAAATCCTGATTTTGGACGAACCCACAGCGGTACTGACCACTCAGGAAACAGAAGAACTGTTCAAAGAATTGGTTCACTTAAAAGAACAGGGCTACACTATGATCTTTATTTCTCATAAACTGCATGAAATCAAGCAGATCACAGACCGCCTGACTATCATGCGCAGTGGGAAATCCATGGGTGTATACCAGACAGCGGATATTTCCAAAGAAGAAATCTCCCGTCTGATGGTTGGCCGCGATGTTATTCTGACAGTAGAAAAAGATCAGGCACAGCCCACAGATGTGGTATTGCGTGTACGTGATTTGGAATATACCAATGAATGGAATAAGAAAATGCTCAACAAACTTTCCTTTGACGTACGCAAAGGTGAGATTCTGGGGATTGCCGGTGTAGAAGGCAATGGTCAGAGAGAACTGGTAGATATGCTGTTCAATCTGAATATTCCTGACAGCGGCAGTGCCACTGTAAATGGCCATAGTGTCATTGGTCAGCCTCAGCGTAAGATCCGTGATCTGGGCGTTTCTTTGATTCCAGAAGACCGTATGACATTCGGTATGGCGGGAACAGCTACCATCGAGGAAAACCTGATGAGTGACCGCTGTGCAGACAAAAAATACAATAATGGCCCCTTGTTTAACATGAAGAAAATGCATGAAGACAGTGACCAGCTCATCAAAGACTATAAAGTCCTTTGCAAGAGCAGAAACCAGCAGGTAGGTATGCTGTCCGGCGGTAATATTCAGAAAGTAGTTGTAGCAAGGGAATTCTCCGCAGAACCTGTACTGATCATTGCTGACCAGCCTACACGAGGCATCGACGTTGGCGCTACGGAGTTCATTCGTAAGAAACTGGTGGAACTGAGCCGTGCAGGCGCAGCAGTATTGCTGGTATCTGCCGACCTGAATGAAGTTATGGAATTGTCCGATAGCTTAATCATCATGTATAACGGCGGCATCGCAGCATATTTTGAAGATACAACATCTTTGACTGACGCAGTCATGGGTGAATATATGCTGGGCTTGAAACAGCAGAGCGATGAAGAAGTAAGGAGGGTTCAGCATGGGGAATAAACAAAAGCTGAAGTTTGAATTCATGCGCGGCTTTGTGGCCATTGCTATCGCCATTGCCGTTGCATTCATATTTATTTTCATTTGTGCGGATGATCCGGCAAAGGCGCTGAACTGTTTGCTGATTCGTCCCATTATCAGTAACGGCGCATTGAATATGTCTTCTATTTTGACTATTTTGGGACGTATGACACCCATTATCTTTACCGGTCTGGCGGTTTGCGTTATGTTCTCTGCAAACCAGTTCAACCTTGCTGGTGAAGGTACTGTTATGGCAGGTGGCTTTGTAGCAGCTCTGCTGGCAATTTATGTACCTATGGCAGCTGGTCTGCATCCAGTTGTATGTATTCTGGTTGGTGCTGTTGTAGGTGGTCTGCTGATGCTGATCCCCGCAATTGCCAAAGTAAAGCTCAATGCCAGTGAAATGGTTTGCTCCCTGATGCTGAACTATGTGGTGCTGTATGTAATCATGCACTTCCTGAGCAATGTATTTGCAGACAGAAGCCAGGGTTCCACACAGACATATCCTTTCCTGGAAACAGCAAAGGTTGCAAAAATTGTACCCGGTACAGAACTGACATGGGGTTTTGCAATTGCTATCATTGCAACAATCCTGGTAGGCTTCTTCATGTATCGTACACGTTGGGGCTACACCATTCGTATGATTGGTATCAACGAATCTTTCTCTAAATACTCTGGTATGAAAGTAGGCGGCGTAATCGTCCTTTCTCAGGTTATCGGCGGCGTACTGAGTGGTATGGGCGGTGCCATCGAAGTATTGGGCAGATACAACACATTCCTTTGGAAAGATCTGCCTGGCTATGGTTGGACAGGTATCACTGTTGCCATCCTGGCAAAGAACAATCCGCTGGCAATTCCTTTTGCGGCATTGTTCATTGCATATCTGAACCGTGGCTGTGAATTGATGTCCATTTATGCAGGTGTACCCGCAGAAATGATCGATATCATTCAGGCAGTAATCTTCCTGTTCTTCGCAGCTGAACAGTTCATGTCTAAGACAAGACAGAAAATGGTTGTTAAAGAAACAAAAGAAGAACTTGCGAAAAAACAGCAGGAAGCAGCAGTGGAAGGGGGTAACGCATAATGTTGGAACAGATTTTTAGCATGATTTTCACAACAAGCTTTGGTTACTCTATCATTCGTATTACATCTCCCATTCTGTTTGCGGCTCTTGCGGCAGTAGTAGCAGAAAAAGCTGGTGTTACTAACATCGGCTTGGAAGGTATCATGATGATTTCCGCGCTGTTCGGCGTATTGTTCGCTTATTGGACAAGCTATTGGTGGGTAGGCGTGATCGGTGCCGTTGTAGTAGGTATCATCTTGGCATTGATCATCGGTGTCTTTGCTTTGAAACTGAAAACAGATATTATCCTTGCCGGGATCGCCATCAACTTGGTTGGTTCAGGCGGTACCATTTTCCTTCTGTATCTGTTCACAGGTCTGAAGGGGAACACAGCCAGCCTGACAACACCTGGCATGCTGACACCTAAGATTGACATTCCTATTTTGGAAAGCATCCCTATTTTGGGGCCTATTTTCTCTGGTCACTCCATTTTGACTTATGTAGCATTCATTCTGGTACTGCTGGTTTGGATCCTGCTGTATAAAACAGCTATTGGCTTGCAGATCCGTGCCGTAGGTGAAAACTCTCATGCGGCAGACAGCGTTGGTATCAGCGTATTGAAAATCCAGTATATCGCACTGGGTATTTCCGGTGCTCTGTCTGGTCTGGGCGGTGCTTACATGTCCATGTACTACTCTCAGAGCTGGAATACAGGTATCGTTGCTGGTCGTGGTTTCATTGCTTTGGCTGCACAGGCGATGGGTCAGGGGGAACCTCTGGGCACCATGTTCGCATCCCTGTTCTTTGGTTTTGCCAGTGCCCTTGGCAATAAGATGGAAGGTATGCAGGGCTTCTCTTCCTTCCTGGTATCCGCAATTCCTTACCTTGCGACCATTATCGGTTTGATCCTCTATGCGGCAACACAGGTAAGACGTGTAAAGAATAACGGTAAAAAGAAAAATGCAGAAGCAAGATAATTTGAAATGACATTGTTTCTGAAAAAAGTCGGAACGTTTTACGCTCCGGCTTTTTCAAAAGAAAAAAATATTTGTGGAGGAAAAATTATGAAAAGAATTCCCATTATTCTGGATGGCGATCCGGGACATGATGACGCAATTGCATGGGTTCTTGCAAAAGGAAGCCCCATGCTGGATATCCGCGGTGTTACGTCTGTATGCGGTAATCAGACCATCGAAAAAACAACATACAATGCGCAGCGTATCTGCACATTGATCGATCTGCATGTGCCTACTGCTATGGGACGGCTCAGACCCTTGATCTCTGATCCCATTATCGCACCTACTGTGCATGGGGAAAGCGGTCTGGATGGCCCCGCATTGCCTGAACCCGATTTTGAACTGGAAGACATGGATGCAGTTTCCCTTATGGCAAAACTTATCCAGGAAAGTGATGAACCTATCACACTGGTTCCCACAGGCCCTTTGACAAACGTTGCGGCATTGCTGATGGCATATCCCGAACTGAAAGAAAAGATTGCACGGATTTCCCTTATGGGCGGCGGCGTGCAGTATGGTAACTGGACACCTGCGGCAGAATTTAACATTCTGGTTGACCCCGAAGCTGCAGCTGTTGTGTTTGAATCCGGTATTCCTATCATTATGGCAGGTCTGGATGTTACAGAAAAAGCAATGATCTTCCCGGAAGACTTTGAACGGATTCGTGCCCTCGGCAATCGTGTGGCAGTGATCGTAGCAGACTGGCTGGAATTCTTCTATCAGTTCCATAGAAGTCTGGGCTACGAAGGCGCACCCGTACATGATGCGGTTGCAGTAGCAGCCCTTCTTCGTCCTGAAATCATGGAATCTCAGGATCTGTATGTGCAGGTAGAAACAGCCGGAGATTTCTGTAAAGGCGCTACTGTGGCAGACTTTAACGGTGCTCTTGGAAAAGCACCTAATGCGAAAGTATTGATGGGTATTGACCGTCAGGCATTTGTAGACTTGTTGGTAGAAGCAATTGCGACTTATGGGGAGGGAAAAGCATGAATCGGATACCTGTAATCATTGACTGTGATCCTGGCGTGGACGATACCGCGGCACTGCTGCTGGCGTGTCAGATGCCGGAATTGGATATTCGCGCGGTAACAACCGTAGCCGGAAATGTTGGACTGGATAAAACAACAGCCAACGCAAAACGTGTACGCCATGCCATCGGCGCGGATTTCCCTATTTACTGCGGCGCAGATAAACCCATGTTCCGTGAACTGCATACAGCAGCAGAATTCCATGGCGCAGATGGTTTTGGCGGCGTAGAACTTCCCATTCCTGAGGATGTTTTGCCGGAAGAAAAAGCATGGGATGCTATTTATCGCATTGCTAAAGAATTGAATGGGGAATTGGTACTCATTGCCGTTGGCCCTATGACCAATGTGGGCATCGCTTTGGCAAAATATAAAGAGCTGCCTAAGCTCATCAAAAAGATTGTTATCATGGGCGGCGCTGCCATTGGTGGCAATGTGACTCCCGCAGCCGAATTTAACATTTATGTAGATCCCGAAGCGGCAGATATGATGTTCTGCTGCGGGATTCCTGTACATATGTGTGGTCTGGATGTGACCATGAAGGCTTACATAACACCGGAAGAACTGGAAGAAATTGCGGCATTTGGTACACCACAGGCAAAACTGTTCCATGATGTCCTGCAGAAAGGCTTGGAAAAATATGTTGGCTGGGGTAAACCCGGTGCTGCACTCCACGATCCTGCGGCGGTACTTTATACCGTTTATCCCGAAATGTTCACAGCGGAAGAAGCTGGTGTCCGCGTAGAAACAAAGGGGCCCCTGACTGTTGGCAAAACAGTGACAGACCTTTACAGCGATAAACAGTTTGATGATCATAATGCTTTTGTTGTAACAAATGTAGACAGAGAAGCTTTTATCGGCAAAGTCAAAGAACTGATTAAAAAATATTGAGATGGAGCGGTCTTCTGCATAGAAGGCCGCTTTTTGCATTTGATAGGAGGAGATTTTCTATGAAAAAAATTGGGTTTATTGGTATTGGTGTTATGGGATGTGCCATGGCAGCAAATTTGATGAAAAAAGGATATGAAGTGTCTGTTTATACCAGAACAAAGCAGAAAGCAGAAGTTTTGCTGGAAAAAGGCGCGAAATGGTGTGATACTGCTGCGGCCTGTGCCAAAGGGCAGGACGCTGTGATTACCATGGTCGGATTTCCAAAAGATGTGGAAGAAGTATATTTTGGAGAAGCAGGGATTTTTGCGGCAGCGGAACAGGGCACATATCTCATTGATATGACCACAACCAGTCCCAAACTGTCTGTGAAGATTTATGACGCAGCTAAGGAAAGAAATATGTATGCATTGGATGCGCCTGTCAGCGGCGGTGATACTGGTGCGAAAAATGGTACTTTGTCTATTATGGTTGGTGGTGATCGGGAAGCCTTCGATGCATGCTACGATATTTTTGCCGCTATGGGCACCAATATCATTTATGAAGGCCCGGCTGGCTGTGGTCAGCATACCAAAATGGCAAACCAGATTGCATTGGGCGGTGCTATCTCTGGTGTATGCGAAGCGTTAGCCTATGCGAAAGCAGTTGGTTTGGATCAGCAGACCATGCTGGACAGCATTTCCGCAGGTGCTGCCGGCAGCTGGCAGATGACCAATATGGCACCACGGATTTTAAAAGGCGATGATGCGCCCGGATTTTATATCAAGCATTACATCAAAGATATGCGAATTGCGGTGGAAGAAAGTGAACAGGTACAGCTGGATCTGAAGATGCTGAATTCTGTTTTGGAAATGTATGAAAAACTGGCAGAATCCGGTATGGCGAACCTTGGTACGCAGGCACTGTATCATTACTACCAAAAAGAAAAATAAGATTTTTGTCAGGAATTGTTTCCTTTTTTTGAACAGAAAGATATGCTATAATCAAGCCAGAAAGGAATTGCCATGGATATGGCAGATGGAAGCGTAAGAGAATTCGATAAGGGGGAATTCTATGGATACTGGTTCAATTTTTAGTTTTATTGTAGCACTTTATGCGTCTTTGACCACTTGTGCTGTTCCACCATCGGATTTGCCTGTGCAGCAGCAAGAACCGACAGCTGTTGTAGCAGAACAGGAAACACAGGAACCGGCAGTGCCGGAAGTACAGCCCATTTATGATCCTGTTGCAACACTGAAACAGCCTACGGTGAATGCGGCAAATGTGGGTTATAATGACAAAAAATCCTGGTGGTTCCGCAGAAATGCCGATCATTTGCCGCCTTCTGCCCAGGATGAAATTGCCATTGGAAATTATGATGCTTATTATTTAGGTGATACCCAGCATAAAGTCATTTATCTGACTTTTGATGAAGGATACGAAAATGGGTATACTTCTAAAATCTTGGATATTTTGAAAGCCAATGATGTGAAGGCTGCATTTTTTGTTACAAAAAGTTATATGCAGGATCAGCCTGAATTAGTGAAACGAATGGTTGCGGAAGGGCATATTGTGGGAAACCATTCTGTGTCTCATCCCAATATGTCCGACTTGAGCAATGAACAAATTTTGGTGGAACTGAATGGCTGTGCAGCTTATTATAAAGAACTGACAGGTCAGGAAATGCCGAAATATTTCCGTCCGCCAGAAGGTGTTTACAGCATTCGCTCTTTGGAACAGACAAAAGCAGCGGGATATAAAACCATTTTCTGGAGTTTTGCCTATAATGATTGGGATCCGAAGAATCAACCGGGGACAAAGGCTGCCTATGATATGGTCATGAATAATTATCACAATGGGTCTATCATGCTGCTCCATGCAGTTTCTCAATCCAATACAGAAGCGCTGGATCAGATGTTGAAAGATTTGAAGGCGAAAGGGTATGTATTCCAGACTTTGGATCAGATTCCGCCGGCAACGTCCATCGGACAGTGATGATTTGATGTAAAAATAGCAAAGCAGCAGTAGGTGCTGGTTCAGCAGAAAACAAAAAAGCTGGAATCTTTTTTCAAGATTCCAGCTTTTATTATATTGACTAAGCTTTATTTGCCTTTTAAATTAAATACGATAATACTGCAAATGATGATGGCACCTCCAAGGAATGTACCGAGGTTGGGAATTTCCCGCAGAATCAGGAATCCCAAAATGGTAGAAAGCAGTGGGGTAACAAACATGAAATTGGTTACTTCACTGGTACGGTTGGCAAAAGACATTGCTTTGCCCCAAAGGAAGTAAGCTGCCGCACTGGGAAAAGCACCCAAATATACAAGCGCCAGAATATGGGACATGTCTGAAGCAGCCAATTGCTGGAATCCCTGCACAGACCAAAAGCCCAAAAGCAGGGCACCGAAAATCATGCTGTAAGTAACGATTTCCAACGCCGTATAGCCTTTTGTTGTAAGCAAACGGCTCATCATATTATAGCCAAAGAATACGAGGGCGGCGCCCATTGTCCAGATTAAACCTACATTGATAGAGAAAACACCATCCCAAAGCAAAAGCACCAAAACGCCGATAAAGGCAGTGGCAATGGAGATCCAGCCGATGGTTTTGATTTTTTCATGATAAACCTTTGCACAGCCAATTGCTGTCAAAATGGGAGTGAGGGCCACAATGATACTGGATGTTGCAGAGGTCAGGGTTTGAATACCTGTGTTGAAAAAGATCATATAGCCTGTGAAGCCCATGGCACCTGCCAGTATGAAGTAGGGGATATCCTTTTTTGCCGGGATACGGATATGGCTGCATTTGCCAATGATGATTAAGAAAATAGCGGCAATACTGCAGCGCAGAAATCCCAGAGGATTGGATGTAAACTGTTCCTGCACGACCTTTGTCAAAGGAAATGCGGATGCCCATAGCAATACAGTACAAAAACTTAGAAGAAAAACTTTATGTTTTGCTTGCACGATAATTCCCTCCTTTTATTGCTTATACTATACAACGAAATATGGGGAAGTACAAGAGAAATGTAAAATATTTTTTACGGTTGTTCGTTATTTTTTGTATACTGGGGAAATAGATAGCATGCTTATTTCGACTTTGAAATGGAAAGGCTATTGTAAGAACATAATAGACAAGAGCATCATAAGAATTTGGTATCAATAAAATTTATTTCTCAAATGGCTTTTGTCTAAAGAAGCGTTTTCGCATATGGCTGAGAAAAGGGAAATGCGCCTTGATCGGCTGTGTTGCTGATTGTAATAAGCTGCGAAAAAACTGCAGAAAGTACTACTGCCCCGATTTGTATTGTCTTTACAAAACGGGGCAGTTCGTTTTCAGAGATAAATTCTGTGCTGTCAGAGCATTGTGTCATTCTGAGGCAGCAAAAGTGTATAGTTGGAATGCTGGAAAATCACAACTGCATCTGCTTCTTGTGATGCGGATTGTTTTGCGGATGCTTCTACATGGATGTTCTGGTCTTTTTTCAAAGTGCCTGGCCCGGTTACAATCGCGATATAGCTGGCAAAGACGCAGATCACACCAATAATGGCAGCTGCAATGAGAATTGGTTTCCAATTGGTTTTTTCAGACTCTTCAGATTCATCGTAATCTTCAAAGTCATCAAAATCCTCATCATAATCGTCCTCATCTGTGATGTCTGATTCTGCTGCGTCCATCTCGCTGTAAGAGGATTCCTGCTGAGGATCTTCCGGTGCTGTGATTTCTTCAGAAAGGGAAACTTCTTCCAATGGCCAGTCAGCAAAAAATTCCGATGGCAAAGGGGTTCCGTCCATGGGACAGAAATTTTCTTTTTTCCAAATGATATGTCCACAGGTAGGACACTTGGGAATTTTTTTCCCACATTGCTCACAGAAGTTTGCATTTTCAGAAATTTCATGCTTACAGTAAGGGCAGTGCATAGTTTCTCTCCTTTATCATGTGCATCAGATTGGTGATGGTGTCATGGTGATGGTTTCTGGATTTTTATACAGAATGACCATGGTCGGATATTTGCTTTTGTTGCATTGCTTGGAAAAAATAACAAATATAAATGGAATATACATATATTTTACATGTTAATTCAAAGGTGTGCAATATACTTCTGCAATTATATAGAAAAAATTACCATTTCTGGGTTTTTTGGTAGGATTTATTTCATTGGATGTAAAATATAATCATTACAAAAGAAAAAGCCGCCAAAAGGCGGCAAGAGTCTGTGCTTTAAGCCGGAAAGGCATCCAGAATAAATGCCAGAATCATCATCAGGAAAATCCAGACATAAGCGAAAAATCCAATGGCGATAAAACGGATCACCGGATTGCGATGGCGGCAAAGGGGGAAATAGTACCAAATGCCTCTGTAATTCCCCAGCCAAAGCGTCAGGGAAAATAGCATCAGAAAGCTGATGATTTGGTAAGGAATCAATCGAATGCCAACTACATTGTCCGACTCCATAAATAGGCAGCCAATTACAAGACAGAAATACCAGATAGAAGCTGCAATCATATATCCCTTTTTTCTGCTGCGAAAACCCGGCAGAGCATATCCTTGGTATTTTTCAGGAATTTGCAGTTGTTCCAATGTGAGGAGAGGCTTCTGTATTTTTTCAATAGCTTTTTGGAGCGAAGCAACAGAATCATAACGGTTTTTCGGATCGATTTTGATGCATTTGGCAATGACACCGGAAAATTTCCCTGAATAGTTTCCTTCTCCCGGTAGGTCACCAGTCAGCATTTTGTGGAACAGCACACCCAACGCATAAATATCAGCTGCCGGTGCGGAAGGGGAAAAGCCATATTGTTCCGGTGCGGCGTATCCGGCTGTACCAAAGAGGACAGTATCTTGGGAACGCTCAGGATGATAAGTTTTTGCGGAATTAAAATCCACCAGAATCAGTCTGCCATCATAAGTCAAAATTAGATTGGATGGTTTCAAATCACGATGAATCATGGGAGGATGTTGCTGGTGCAGCGGCTGTAAAATCCGGCAGATGCGCAGAATATAATCTGCTGCTTTTTCTTCTGAAAATGTACCTTCTTTGGCAAGGATTTCCTCCAGAGAATTACCGGAAATATATTCTTCAATGACATATAAGGTGGTGTCTTCTTCAATCAGCTCTTCAATCTTGGGCGTACCCGGAATTTTTTGGGTCATCAGATACTGAAAAACTTGAAGATCATATATGGACAGCGCTTTTTTCACAAAAATTTTCCCGGTTACCGTGTGCTGTACCAGACGAATGTTGTGTGCTGTGTCAATTTCAGCAATTTCTTTATAGAATGATAAACGCAGGCGGGTTTGTAATTCCATAAGTTCACCTCAAAATGAATCACTATTGTTTCAAAATGTGAAATGCAGTATAATTTTACTACAATGGACAGGCTTTTGTAAACAGGAGTGGGAATATGGAAGAAAAAAGTACATCGAAGTTGATGGAGATTTTGAAACATACCAAGAAAACGGAATTGGCGGTGCTTCAAGATGATTTGACGGTGCAATCGCATAGCTTCATTACCTATATGGATCGGTTGATTGAGCAAAGGAATCTGAAGCGGCAGGATATTTTTCAAAAAGCGGATATGCCCCAGAAGTATGGATATAAATTGCTCAATGGGGAAAGTCATACCAAAGATCGGGATAAATTGCTGCGGATTTTTATTGCCATGGGAATGAACTTGAAGGAAGTGCAGCGTGCATTGGCGTTGTATGGAATGCCTGGACTATATCCTAAAAAACGGAGAGATGCCATTTTTATCATTGCTTTCAATGAGGGGATTTCCTCTGTGGATACGGTCAATAGCTGGCTGCGGGAATATGGAGAAACAGAACTGACCAGAAGCGCAGATTAAAACTCCCCTAAATCGGGGGAAAAATTATGAGGCTTTTCCTTTATACTGAATTTGCAAATAGCGAATAGCAAAAATCAAAAGGAGGGAGCCTATGAATGATATGGAATTGGCAGAAATTCTGCGCGGTATGTACAACAATGCCAGACGGAATGAAGCGGTGTGTCAGGTCAATCTTTTTGGTATTCTTTATGCAGAAGAACTGAAAAACAGTGGCTGTACCATCAAACATATTGTGGAGCTCTCTGGAATCCAGTCTGGTTATGTTTCTGAAATCAGTAAAGGAATCAAATTATCCAGATATGTGGTTCCAAGAGGTGATCAAGAATGAGTTTGCCTTCCTTTTTGTGAGAGGTTATTTGCGGAAAACAAATGGAAAAAGGGAGGAAGTAACATGAAAACAGCAAAATTGGTCATTGGGATCCTCAGTATTGTACTGACCATGGTGGTTTTATTCCAATCTTGCGCGGCCACGGTGGGGGATGCGTTGGCTAATGAAGGAGGAACCAGCGGTGGTGTCGGAATGGCTGTGGCACTGCTGATGCTGGTGGCAGGTATTGTAGCCATTGCGGCAAGAAATAGCCGCGGAGGCAGCTTATTCTGTATCATTGCCTATGCTTTGGCAGGTGTTTTGGGACTGACTGCACATGGCATTTTCCAGGATTTGATCGTTTGGGGAAGTTTGTGCCTGATTTTTGCACTGATTTTCCTCATTGGTTTGATTAGAGAGAAACGGGCATAACTAAATGCGCCTAAAGCAGTAAATGAATTGGAGAATCACAGAGAACTTTGGACGTCCTCTGTGATTCTTTGTTTATGGAGATTCTTTGATAATAGGGTGGAAGAAAATCAAATGTAAAATGAACGATAGCATACATTTTATTTTCTGTTGTGACATAGGATGTTTTTAGGAAAAAGTTATGAGGATAAATTTTGTTAGATGTTGGAGAAAGAAGTGCATAGGACAGCATCGTATTTTGATTCTACTCATGATGTTTTTTATTGCGTTTTATGAGAAATTGTGATATAGTATTATAGGTATTTGCCCAATGATACTGTTTTATAAAATAAAAATGATTCGTAAGAAACAGGTCGCTGGTTGTAGATAAGGATAGTCCATCAGATATGCCGGAATAACTCAGTCGGTAGAGTAACTGATTCGTAATCAGTAAGTCGCGTGTTCGAGTCACGTTTCCGGCTCTTTGCAAAAAAACGGTTAAAACCTTAGGTTTTAGCCGTTTTTTTCATGTCCAAAATTTTCCAGATGGATTCGGAAAACCTCGCTCCCTGTTTCTATATCGGTGGTCAGAAACCTCTTGATAAACTCTGTGGTCATGCCTTGTAAAAAGAGCTGTGCCACAGAAGAAAACAGAAAACGACGAAGGAACATCCTTTGGAAAGATTCCATTTTCTCCTGCCCAATGAGAACTTTTATTTTTTCCTCTGTTTGCCTGAGGTCTATGATGTCCACACTGGTTTCAGAGGAAAGTGTCTTTTCCTGTACGAAGTTATGATATGCCTGCTCCAACAAGGAGTCTGCATGGGATAATAGCCAGAGCATTTGTCTTGTATGAACTTCCTGACAGGCAAATGTTTTTTCTGCCTCTGCATCAGAAATGCTCCGCATTATGGCAGCCATGGCTTCTGAAACTTCATCCTGTAAGCTGACAAAATCAATCTGTGCAATCAAACGAAAGCAGAGAGAAAGATAATGATCCAGCAGGTAGCCCTTCGTCCCAAGGCTTTCCTTTAGGTTTTGTGCTGACTGGAAAAATGCGGAAAATGTCGGTGTGCTTTCATCAGGTGAGGAGAGATATGCTTCGAAAATATCCATAAGATAACCACCTTTTAGAATTTAATATGCTTTGTGGTATATAAACTCTTATGAAATCAGAAGTCAAGTGATTTATTAGACCATTTCCCATTCTCATGTAGTAGGATTTTTTGCAATCAGCAGTTTGTAATCATCATATAGCAGAACATAGATTTCCTTGCATTCGGGAGAGAGGGGAAGATCAAATTCATACTTTGCGCCTATGGAACCATTGATGCCGCCAAAAGCTGGATAAAATTGCAACTTCATTTTTTCAGGATCATCAGATACACCTTTGACAGTTCTGGTATAACCAACGGAACTTAAAACAAAAGTATAAACCGTTATTTGATCCTGCTTTTCCGATACCTTAAAATCTGATATCCCCACGTCTGTTGCTGGTATCAAACTAAGCCCAAAGTAATAACCACCATATAATAACAAAAGAATGACAACGATGATGCTCAATTTCTTTTTCATACACAGTCCCCCTTTGATGTTTTTGCTAGTCCTTTCATTTTTCATGTCATCTCTCCACACCTACATCATTCATCCAGAAATCTTGCTTTCACTTGAGCTGTGAATTTTATTTCCTTGAAGCGAATAATTCTGCAATCATTAGGAATATGCGATTGTCACCAAAATAGAAAGCATGCAGATTCCAAAAGTCAAACAGGACAGAAAGATATATGTCATTACTTCGTTTTCTTCGTCCTTTGATCTCACTGCTGAGATAAGAAATAATGGAAACGCAAAACCTGCAATAATTCCTGCAATCCAAAGAATCATCAGCATAATTGTTTTCCCCCTTAATTTTGCATTATCTCTTCAGCCAGTCCTTAAATTCCTCCAGTGTCATCTCTCCACGATCACACAATTCCTTCTGCTGTCTTGCTTTCTCAGACCATGCGTAAAAATCTTCCTGTGAGATTTTTTTGCTCTTGATCCATGCGAAACGCTTCTTGTATTCCCGTCTGTAGACTTTGAATATCTCATCATCCTTTTTCTTTCTTTCCCAAAGATAGGACGCACCCAAATCTCTGCATGTCCTACCCATGTCATCAATGGGGCGGGAGCAATATTCCGTATCGGTTCTGCCACGGATAGCAAAATATTTCTGGCAGTTTTTGCATTTTCTGATGGGCTGTTCTCTCTTGATGCACTCCCGCAAAATATAATCAATGACGTCATAAATGCTTTCGGGATAAAGTACATCTGTAAAAGCCCGATCTTCTACCATTTCATATTTGATATTCAATTTTTGGAATCGGAACAGCTTCAAAGAATCATCCTGATATTTCTTGAAATGGCTTGTCAGACGTTCGTTGACAGTGCCTTGAGATAAATCTCTGTCCAAACAGTTGTCGAAAATATCTCTGATCTGACGCTGTATCTCCACTGCTTCCGAAGGAATCCAAGTCAGTTGTTTTCTCGGCAGCAGGTCAATGATGTTTTTGAATTCCTGTTCTTCCGCCTGACGGAATCTTTTTTTCCAAACATGGTAAGTGATTTCGAAATAGGGGTGTACCTCTGCCATGTTATGGAGAAAGTCCAAAACGCTTCTGGTGTATTGGGTATCTTTTTTCTGGTAGAGGTTTTCAATATCCCGTCCCAGTTGTTCAAATGCACCCATAAGGGGTTGGAAATCCACATACAGAAAATCAATTAGACTATCAGGAAACTGATATTCTTTTTTCAGCGCATATTCTTTTGTTTCTGTTACGAAGTTTTCCTGTCCCTCTAACAAATAGACTTTATATTGCAGATCATCAGCCATGGTCATTTTCCTTTCAAAATAAAAATTAGACAGAACTATAATATTATTATAAATGTGTCTTGACAAAAAAGCAATGGCGTGTTAAATTTTAGTTATAGACTTATAAAAATAATATTTTTGATAAGTCTAAATATTTTTGAGATATGAACGAGGAGGTGGTGTTCCAATGCCTATATCAGATTCCCATAAAAATTTCATAGGAGAGGAGGTGTTATGGTGTTATGACGAAACCGCTTCAGGTCATGAGTGGCGAGGAACTCATGGATATGGATTACAAACCCATCAAGTTTGCAGTCAGAGAATTTCTTCCTCAAGGACTTGCCATACTTGCTGGTGCCCCTAAAACAGGGAAATCCTTTTTCGCTCTTTGGCTTTGCCTTTGCGTTGCGAAAGGGGAGCCTGTCTGGGACTGCGAAACGGCAAAAGGAACCGTATTATATCTCTGTTTAGAGGACAATCAATCCCGTCTGCAAAACAGAACCCTTACCATAACAGATGACGCGCCTGCGAATCTGTTTTTTTGTTGGAAAGCTGCTTGCCTTGGAGAAGGGCTGGAAGAACAGATTCGGAAGTTTTTATCAGAGCAGAAAGAAACAGTGCTCATCGTCATTGATACATTGCAGTGTATCAGAAAACAAAGTCTGGATTATAGTTATGGGACGGACTATAAAGACATCCAATCTCTGAAAAAGATTGCTGATGAATATCAGCTGACTATACTTTTGATCCATCACTTGCGGAAGCAGGAAAGCAAAGACGCATTCCACATGATTTCCGGCACGACAGGGTTGCAGGGGGCAGCCGATACCATTCTTGTGATGACAGAAAATAAAAGGGGCAGTGGTTCCGTGAAGTTATCTGTTCTGGGGAGAGATGTGGAGCCACGGGAACTGAAACTGGAACGAGATGAAAACAGTATCTGGATGAAAAAAGAGGATTCTTTGGAAAAACAAAAAGAACCCGTTGACGAAATCGTTTCCATTGTGGATGGATGCATGAAAAAACATATTTTTCTTTCAGGAGAGCCAAGTGCATTGGCAGAGCTGTTCAGCCACGCTTCTGGAAAAACCATTTCTCATCTGACGCTCTTGAAACGATTGAAGAAAAGTTCTGGGGAGCTTCTGCGTTTGGGTTATGCTTTCCATACCAGAAGAAGCGATGGCAAAAGAATCATGGAAATTTCAAAAATCACATGGCTGGAAGGAGAAAAGGGAAATGAAAATAGATTTTATCAGTGACAGTAGTCGGCAGAAGAATCCTTCTACTGCCCCTGCCACAGAAAAAGACAGTAGATTGGAAAACCCTTTGAAATCAGGAAAAATGTGGGTTTTCCAAAGATGCAAAAATGAAAAAAGTGACGGTAGTGACGGTTTTTGGATGGGCTGGCAAAAAACTGACCCTGTTGACCCTGTCAGAGAGAAGCAAGGCGTTTGTCGGCGGCGTGACCGCCTGTGTGGCGATGAGAAACCGGATTGGGGGATGTGATTGCCAGAGGAACAAAAGGGCAACGTGAGGGATTTTTGGGGAAATGTTGAAAGTTGGTAGTGAACAGCTTTCTTTGACCCTGTTGTAAAGCCCATTGGAAGGGTGAAAAAAGATTGCTGGTTAAAGTGGCAGTGTCTTGTTCCGCCACGATTCCCTCTAATCCCCGCAGTGCGGAGATTGTTTGCCCCGAAAAGCTGGTGTCAGAAAGAAGGCACAGACGTCGGAAGCGGCGCTTTCCAGTGGGAAAAACTGCCTTTTCCCTTAGAAACTACGGGCTTTGTGCCGGACGTCGGTACCGACATCAAGGAGAGATGGAAGGGGGAGTTGAAGATTGCAAAAGGAGAATACAAAACAGACATTTACTGTCCGGCTTTCGGAGGAAACAGCCAATCTTTGCGTGGCTGGTATGGCAATGGATGACTGCCGGAGCCGGAATGAATTTATTGAAAAAGCCATTAAGTACTATGCTGGTTACCTTTCCGCAGAGAAAAACAAAGTGGTGTTGGGCGAGCAGATTCAGAAAGTGGTGGAGTCATCGGTGAAATCTTCTGAAGGCAGACTCTCCAATCAGAGCTTTCGTATGGCTGTGGAGTTGGCAAAACTGCAGCGGATCATTGCTTTTTATTTTCAAATGGATGAAGAAACATTGACCGAGCTCCACAATCTATGCCAGCGGGAAGTGAAAAGCATGAACGGAACTTTATCTTTGGAAGACATGATAAAGTGAAAAAATGGATAAAAGGATGGTGGCGAAGGCATGGCAAAAATTATTTTTACTGCACGATATGTGAAGAATATTTCCAAAGGGCAAATGAAAAACTATGTAAAATACATCGCCACCAGACCGAATGCGGAAAGATATGCCCAGCCGATTTTCCATGAAGTTTCTGCACTTCAAAGGGAATGGATCGCAAAAGAACTGAAAAAATCCTTAAAGCTGAAAGAAGAATGTGCTCCAGAATATCAGGCGTACGAAGAAAATCCGAGCTGTCAAACAGCGGAAGATCTCATTCATAAAATCGCAGAGGTGCAAATTTATCATGGAAATGATATGAAAAATTACGTGGGTTACTTAGCAAAACGCCCTCGGGCAGAGTTCACAGAGCAGGGGCATGCCCTGTGGAATGATAGAGATGAAAAGATTGATTTGCGGAAAGTCCAGAAGGAAGCAGCGGAATATCCGGGACGTATCTGGAACTTTGTGGTTTCTCTGAAACGAGAGGATGCCCAACGATTGGGCTATGACAATGCAAAGGTGTGGAGAAATCTGGTCATGCAAAAATCTTTGGCAATGGCGAAAGAAATGCGGATCAAGCCAGAAAATCTTGTCTGGTATGGTGCTTTCCATAACGAAGGTCACCATCCACATATCCATATCATGTGCTATTCTAAAGACCCGAAAGAGAGCTATCTGACGAAAAAAGGCATTGAAAATTTGAGGAGTACCTTTGCTCATGAGATTTTCCATGATGAATTTTATCATCTCTATCAGCAAAAAGACGAGATGTGGAAATGGATTCGGCAGGAATGCAGAAACCTTTTGGAGCATTCCTTGTCTTTGGAACACAAAGAAAATCCTTATGCACAGGCGTTGTTATTCACCTTGGCTAAGAACCTGCAGACAGCAAAGCATAAAAAAGTCTATGGTCGTCTTGCCAAAGAAAATAAATTGCTTGTGGATGAAATCGTTTCGGAAATCAGTAAGGATAAAAAGATAGATTCTCTTTACCAGTCATGGCTGGATTTGAAAGACGAGGTCATATCTTTTTATGACGGCAAAGGCTACGCCAGACATTCTTTCTCTGAGGAGCCAGAGTTTCGGAACATCAAAAATCTGGTGCTGAAAACGGCATTGGAAATCAGCAATAAGCAGATGGAAAGCCAGCACCAAAAGAAAAATCAGATACAAAATGAAATCATCAGGAATCATTTGATACGGCTATTGAAAGAAGTCAGCAACATCGTTGTGGAAGATTATGAAAAACAGGATGCGGTCATCCATACCGTAGACCGTAAACTGCGACAGAAAATTCAGGAGAAAAAAGAAGCCCATGGCATGAAAATGGGGTAATGCAGGAGGTGCTTTATGAGAAAGGTATCAAGGGTAATGAGTACCAAAGAAATCAGAGGGGTCAAATTTCATGTGGAAAGCTGCTTCAATGGGGACAAAGATATCACCGAAAAAGTAGCGGATATGATCAAAAAAGATTTTGAATCTGGTGCATATGACGAACCAGAGGAAGAAGATTCAGTAGATTGGGGTATGGATTCGCCGGCTATGTAGAGATATGATGTTTGGCTGAAAGAAGGTGATTTTATGGAGAATATCGCTGCTGCAATTTACTGCAGACTCAGCCAGGATGACGGCAACGCCGGAGAATCCAACAGTATCCAGACACAGAAAGCATTGCTGAAACAGTACTGTGCGGAAAACAGAATCCCTATTGCAGGTGTTTATTGTGATGATGGATGGAGCGGAACAAACTTCGAAAGACCCCAGTTCAAACAGATGATGGTGGACATTGAAGCTGGAAAAATCAATGTGGTCATCGTCAAAGACCTCTCCAGATTTGGCAGAGAGTATGCCCAGATGGGGCTTTATATCGAACATTACTTCGAGGAGAAGGGTGTCCGCTTCATCTCTATCGCAGAAAATTATGACTCAAAAAATGGTGCGGATAACTTAGTTCTTCCATTCACGAATGTTATCAATTCCTATTACACCAGACAGGTGTCAGCCAAAACAAAAGCTGCCCATAGAGCCAGAGCAAAGGAAGGGATGTACCTTGGTGCCCATGCACCATTCGGTTATGAGAAAGATCCACAGAATAGACATAAACTCATTGTCGATCCGCCGGCGGCTGAAGTGGTGCAAATGATATTCAGACTTTTCGCCGATGGCATCGGATATGGGAAAATGACAAAGATATTGCGGGAGCGAAAAATCTTGAATCCTCAGGCATATTTCAATCGGAACCATCCCGATTATTATGAAAGCGATTACTGGAGACAGGATTTTGATTGGCACGCATCGACCATACGCTCCATTTTGAATAATCCGGTCTATCTGGGGAAGGCAGTGTTTGGCAGGACAAGAACAAAGGGGTTTTTCGATAAAAGGAGAGAGGAAACGCCGGAAAAAGATTGGATCGTATATAATAATGCGCATCAGGCTATCATTTCCGAAGAACTTTGGGACACGGTACATCAGATGATGAAAGCCAAGAGAAGACCAAATGCCAAAGGAGAATTGCAGCCCTTCGCAGGATTGGTAAAGTGTGCTGACTGTGGTTCTTCTCTGAATGTCAGCTATGATGCCAAACGAGGTACCTATACAGGCTTCAGCTGCTGGGTATATAGAAACTATGGAAAGGATCGATGTACCTCCCATTACATCAGCTGGAAGGCGTTGTACCAAATCGTGTTGGAGGATATCCACCGACATGCAAGTAGGGCACAAAATGCGGAAGAACAGTATCTGGAAATGCTGGTGAAGATGAAAACAGACCAGCAGAAACAGGATGGGACGAAAATCAAAGTGGAATTGCAGCGAGTTGAAAGAAGATTATCAGAAATCACAGCAGTCATCAAACGATTATATGAGGACCTTGCCTTGGGCAGAATCAGCGATGAACGGTATGAGGATATGTATCAGGGGCTTGACCGAGAGGAAAGAGAACTGAAAAGCAAGCAGAAAACGCTGAAAGAGCAGTGGGAGAAAACTCAGGAAGCGTTCCAAAATGTGGAGAAGTTCATTCCTCTCATCAAGAAGTATACGAATATTCAGGAACTGAATGCCTACATACTCAATGAGCTCATCGAAAGGATTGTCGTCCATGAAAAGGTCGTAGGTGAGGATGGAAATAAGACACAGAAAGTGGAAATTTACTATAAGTTCGTGGGGACTGCAGTAGAATGAAATGGGAATCAGCTGATCGTTGAAAACGGTCAGCTGATTTTTTGTGAAAAAGGATAATGGCTTTAAAATAAGAAATTTTGCAATTCGGTTCATTTATGTATTCATTTCCAAAATATGGAGTAATGGATTCTATACGACATTTTCATTCTGTGATATAATAAGACATATTATGTCGAGATTTGCAGGAGGTTATTATAGCTGAAGATTTTCTGCTTGCTGTATAACACACCTTTGATAGAAACCGCTAATTTTGCTTGGCTCTATAATATAATCTGACACTTGGTGCTATATGAAAAAATCGGTACGATATTTGCCAATGACTCTTTTTTTCATAGTCTGGTGACGAAGATGAAATCAGAAAAAATATTATCGAGACGAACTAGTGGGGATATATCCATTCTGTGCATAGAAAATTTTTTATAATACACAAACTTCCGTTTGCCTTTTTTAGCAAAAGAAAAAATGGGAAATATGCTCAGGCACAAACTACGAGAATTGGCATATCAGGTATAACAGTACTTGTTTGGTTTGAACCTAAAAATTTAACAGCGATTCTCATGTGACCATTGTAAGACCAGCGTCCAAGACGCTTTATATTACATAGGATTACGGGGGATTGTGAGGGAAAAGTATATTGAAGCTTTATATACAGGTAGTATAGAATAACTATAATTACCAAGAGATGTTCAAAGTCCTTAGAATTATTTTGGTAAGACCATGATACTCCACACAGTTTAACAATATTATTGAATCTATGGCTGGAATAACTGCTTTCAATCAAGACGAAAACAAAAAGTTAGAGATGATATAGGATACATTACTTCCTAAGCTAATGACAAAAGAAGTTAGATTTGATAATTGTTACAACAGTTTTTGAAATAAGTGTTTAACTTAGATATGGGGGTGGGGAATTGAATTTTAAGCAAATTGAAGAAATTGTTGAAGAATCTTTAAAGATGTTATATAAAAAAGATAAGCATTTAATTTATCATGAGTACAAAAATGGAGTATGTGAATACAATCATGGATCAGAAAGAGGAATTGTTTTTCGTTTTGGAATATATTTTGATAAGTTTTTTAATGAGAAAAAGACTCAGAAACAGAATATAACAATAGATTATTCCATAGATGTAGAATATAACAGAAATAAAAATGACAGTAAAAGACTTCCAAATTGGGAAAATGGTTGTTATCCAGATTTCATTGTTCATGAAAGAGGAACTAATAATAATAATTTACTTATTTTAGAGTTTAAGACTTGGTGGAATACATATCAAATTAATGATGAAAATAAAATAAAGCAATTTCTTGATCCTAATGGTGAATACAAGTATCGATATGGTGCAACAGTTCTTATAGAAAAGAAGAAAGGGCATATTACATGGATAAGATATTAGAACTTTATTTTTGGAATATCGTAATGGAAGATTTAAATTCTACAATTCGTTCTTTAGGGGAAAAGGGGACGTTTGATTACATACTATTGATTACAACTATTGCAAGTATTATTATTTCTGCATGTGCTGTATTTGTAGCGATAAAAGTACCTAAACAAATTGCTGAACAACAGAATAAGATTGCGTTATTTGAAAAAAGGTACAACTTTTATCTAGTATTAAAAAAATTTGAATTGTTAAATAATAGTTTAAACAGAATTATAAAACCAATTACTAATAAAAGCATAGAAAGTATTCAATGTCTGTTTGTAATCATATTTGGTTCTGAGCCGGATTTGAATATACAATATGATAAAAATAAAACCTATAGTCAAGCTTTTAAATATTTTATGCAGGCAAAAAATGTTCTTGATTCAGCTTCTTTCTTATTTAATATTGAAACAGAGAGATATATAGAACAACTTATTGATATTTCAACAAACTTATTAAACTCTAGTGACCCTCAAGACATAGAAGATAATATAAAAAAATATCACGAAAAAATAAAAGATATAAAAGAAAAAATATTACCTATAGTAAAGAAAAATCTAAATTTAAATTAGTGAGAACATTCCATGCCTTTTATCGAATTCAACTAATAACACACTGTCCTCTAGCTACTCCAAAGTTGTAAATATAGCTGTCAATATAGTTCTGGTTTTTCCAATTAGGAAGTCAATCGCAAACTGAAAAACTCTGGAACAGGGGCGCTGTTACAAAAGCATGGTGTTTATGGATTATCTACAAAATGATGTTCTGGTGAACTATAAGAAAAAGGGGGCTCCCTTTGCCTATTACCATTAATAAATGGACGATAGTAGAATATTCTGAAATGTTAACGGCTATTGTACTGTTTGTCAATAGTCTGTCATTGGTTGTTGTGAAACTAAATTCTTTTTCAAGAGAGGAAACAAATGCTTTGGCAGAATATTGCTTGCTAAAGAATCATATGTTGAAATCTTATGTCTTGATAGAATACAATGAAGTTTGAAAAAGCGAGAAGAAAATAGGCAAGCCATTAGTGGTTCTACAAAATGAAAGTTGACCTAATAATCATAATTCCCCAATGAATTACAAAAAGAATAATACAGATTTTGCAGAATTGCTACTGCAATGTGTCACACTGATGGAGCCGATACTTAGTATGCTGGAATAATTGTGTATACAGTTTATGGAGGTTGAAGCGGATTAGCAGCTGGATGCCCGGAAAATCTTTAAAGGTCTGAATCGGGAGATTCGCAGATGAACCAGTATCGTTGGAATTTTTTCTGACGAAGCGTCCTATGTCCGACTGATCATCACACACATGATGGAGTGTGCGGAGGGTTGGTCTGTCTTCAGAGCATGTTCAGACAGGAATTTATTGACACAATTCCACAAGTGGCAGCTTAATTCCATATTACAGGAAGCCTTTTTGCGAACTTTCCTTGACACGATTTATCAGAAAGTGGGCATTGGATAAATATGGATATAAAAATTAACCTGAGTAGTTTTACGGCTACTTAGGTTTCCTGTTTTAGGCAAAACAAAATGGTCAGAATAAATGTGTAGCCATCATTGCAGATGGTGTTCAAAGGGCAGTTGGGATGTTTTCCCAATAAGCAAATTTACGGAGAATGACTCAAACGGAAATTCGAGAAAATGAGTGAACTTGTACAGGTTTACACAGCTTTCAATTTGTGAAATCTACATCTTGCTCTTGAATTTTCGTATTTTGGGAAATAGTTCCTTCAATAGAGAATTCAATTATAAGAAAAAAGAAAAAATTCTGCAAACGCAAAAATTATTATCCCGTTTTTGATAAGATTATAGTATAATTTGCATTGGAACTTTTTAAGTAGTAGTTTTGAAGATGGAGGTCAAGCATGGACGTAACCTATAATAAGCTTTTCAAGCTGTTGATAGACAAAGAGATGAAAAAAATGGAGTTTGCAAAAGACGTTGGTATCAGTCCGAATACTCTCGCAAAACTTTCAAGGAATGAACTTGTTTCTATGGAAGTAATCGTGCGCATTTGCAGAAAATTAAATTGCAGCATCGAAGATATTATGGAAGTTCTTCCCGAAACAAGAGAAAGATCATAAGGAGGACTTTTGATGGACAACACATATCCATATATTGCATCTTTAACAAGAGAGCCCTTTTTGTTTTATGAGATGCGGACAACAGCAAAATTGTTAAGCTGCGGCTTGAGTGAAGCAGAGGTCGTTACCAAGATTACGAGTGACAATCTTTTTCAGTATCCGACAGAAAAATCGGTCGCTCGGATGGCAAAAGCATGTATAAAAAGATTAGCCGCTATGAATGATGCGGACTTGGTAAGAGCGATTGCAGAACAGCCGACTGATGTTGCTAAACAAATTTGTTTGTATGCCATGATGAAGCAGAGCCGCTTGATGTGGGAGTTTATGCTGACTGTCATCGGGGAGAAGTACAGATTAAGAGATAGTTCCTTTGGTAAAATAGACTTGAACACTTACTTTATGCGATTGCAGGAACAGGATGATGTAGTTGCGTCATGGAGTGAGGCTACAATTAAAAAACTTAAGCAAGTTTTTGCGAAAGCTCTTGTGGAGAATGAGTATTTGGATAGTGTTCATGCAAACCATTTGAATCCGGTATACTTACATCCGATTTTAGAAAATGCAATCAGAAGTCATGGTGACCTGATAATTTTACCAGCTTTTAACTGCTTCTCATAAGGAGGATACAGATATATGAGTACTATTGAAGAACGATTAGATAAGGTCAGAGAGTTGATTCAAGACCCTGACTTTTTGGAAGGCAAGGGTCTCAGCAACGAAGTGAATATTCGTATTTTTTGTTATGAACCGGAAGATGAAATGGCAGTACGACACTTTATACAGCAATTGGAATCAGATCATTCCTTGTCCTGCCAACTGAGAATCTGTAATCTGTATCAGACATTCCTTTCTATCTGTGAGGATATGGGTATCACAGATGCGATTCCGGATATGGAAGCGGAGGATGGAAGTGTTTTTCTTTTGGAGCAGCTCCATTCTGCCATTGGTGAAGGCGAGTTTATAGAGAAAATGCAGTTTGAACCGCATGAGTGTGGTGATGTGTTGATACTTACTGGTGTAGGTGAAGTTTTCCCGTTTATGAGAATTCATTCTTTGCTGGAAGCTTTGCAACCACATTTTTCGGATGTTCCGATTCTGGTGATGTATCCAGGTGAGTTTGATGGTCGTCATGTAAAATTGTTTAACCGATTGCAGCCCAATGATTATTACAGGGCATTCAATGTTGTATAAGGGGGTACGATTATGATTATTCGTGATATGTTTGCTGATGATATCAACCGTAAAATTAACGGTGTTATCAAAGTCGATCAAGCTGCGGACGATGTAATCGAGCAGGAATTAAATGAGTATGTCATTACAAAGGAATTGAAGAAACACTTCATTACCTTTTTCAATTATTACAGTGATGCTCTGGACGAGCCGACTGCTGATACTGGTGTATGGATTTCCGGTTTCTTTGGAAGTGGTAAATCTCACTTTCTGAAAATGCTGTCCTATCTGTTGGAAAATAAAGAAGTAAAAGGTATTCACAGTGTTGAGCGGTTTCGCAAGAAATTTGAGGATGATCCGGCAACTTATATGTTGATTGACCGTTCCACAAAAGTAGAAACGGAGGCAATTCTATTCAATATTGATATTGAGGGCTCAATCAATAAAGATAAAACGGCTGTCCTGCGCGTATTTGCAAAAACTTTTTATAATCATCTGGGTTTCTTTGGTGAAAATCTGAAAGTTGCTAAATTGGAACAGTATATCGATCAACAGGGAAAGACTGAACAGTTCCGTCGTGTCTTTGAAGAAAAGAAGGGGATGCCTTGGGTAGATTCCCGTAAAGCGTTTGCATTTAACGGAAAATTTATCATTCCAACTTTGGTGGAAGTTCTTGATATGAGTGAAGAAGATGCCAAGGCTTGGTTCAATGATAAGTCCGCTACTGAGTTTTCCATCGCTCAGCTTGTTGAGGATATTAAGGATTACTTGAATACTAAGCCGGACAACTTCCGTCTGCTGTTTATGGTGGATGAAGTTGGTCAGTATGTGGGCACAGATACCGATATGCTTTTGAACCTCCAGTCTCTTGTGGAAAAAATTGGCAGCGAGTGTAGTGGCAAAGTGTGGGTGGTCTGCACTGGACAGGAAGCCATTGACGAGATCATTAAGGTTCGTGCTGATGAATTCTCCAGAATTCAGGCTCGTTTCAAAACTCGTTTGAGCCTCTCTTCCTCCTCTGTGGATGAAGTCATTCAGAAGCGTATTCTCAAAAAGAACAATGAAGCCGAGTCCAAATTGGAAGCAGTTTATGAGAAGAACGATTCTGTTCTCCGCAACCTGTTCAGCTTTACTGACTCTATTTTGGATATTAAAGGCTATACCGGTTCCAGAGAGTTTGCTATTAACTTCCCATTTGTGCCTTATCAGTTTATCATCATGCAGAAGGTTTTTGCTGAAATCCGTAAGCATGGTAACTCTGGAAAGCACCTTTCTGGCGGCGAACGTTCTATGCTCTCTGGATTCCAGGAAGCAGCACAGAAGATTCAGGAAAAAGATGAGTATGCACTTGTTCCATTTTTCCGTTTCTATGATACTGTACATACCTTCTTGGATAGTACCATTCGTCGTGTCATTGAACGATGCCAGAAAGCGGCAGACAATGGAGATGGCATTGAAACACAGGATGTGGATGTACTGAAACTTTTATATTTGATTCGATACATTGATGATATTCCTGCTAATCTTGATAATATTGTAATTTTGATGGCAGATGATATTCGCATAGACAAAATCACTATGCGCGAAATTGTTCGTGATTCCTTAAATCGTCTGTTGAGTCAGAACTATATCGGAAGAACCGGAGAGATTTATAACTTTCTTACCGATGAAGAACAAGATATACAGCGAGAAATCAAAAATACGCCAGTTGATACTGCTGCGATTGTAGAACGTATTGGTCAAATGATTTTTGGTGATATCTTTACGACGAAAAAATACCGTTATGGAAAATATGATTTTGCTTTTGACCAGATGGTAGATGGTATTACTGTTGGCAATGTTACAGGTGGTATGCGACTTCGTTTCCTGACTGTTGCGACTGATAATGTAGAAAAAGCTGAGTTGCGTCTGATGACAGAGTCTAAAGGCAAAGAAGCCATTGTAGTATTGTCGGATACGCCATACTATGAGTCTTTAGAAAGTGCAATGAAGATTCGTAAGTATGTAAAGCAGAGAAATGTAAATCAGCTTCCGAAATCTGTTCAGGATATTATTCGAAACCAGCAGGAAGAAGCCACCAAGTATGAGCAGACGGCGATGGAAGATTTGGTAAAAGCCATTGAATCCGCACAGTTCTATGTAGATGGTGAGCATATCGAACTCAAAAGTGGGAATGCCAAGAGTAAGACTGAACAATCTTTGGAATATCTGGTGTCTCACGTGTACAGCGAACTTTCCTTAATTGACAAGAATGTTGATACCGATGCAGAGATTCTGGAAATCCTCACTGGTGCTGATAATATCATACCTGGAATGGAGCCGAACCGTGGAGCTGCAACAAAGGTTGAAGAATATCTGGAAATGCAGGCAATGAAAAAACTGCCTACTTCTATGTCGGATATTCAGAGCCGCTATGGAGCAATTCCTTATGGCTGGAAAGAAATCGATATTGCTGCGGTGGTTGCCCGTCTGATTTATGATCAGAAGGTAACGATCAAATACGCTGGTTCCACCATTCAGCCGGATAACCCGAAACTGCCGGATATGCTCCGCAAAAAGAGTGAAATCGGCAAAACCAGCATCAGCAAGCGCCAGACGATTACTGCTACAAAGATGAGATCTGTCAAAGAGCTGCTGCGAGAATATTTCGATGTTATGGATGTGCCGGATGATGAGGATGGTCTGGTGGCAATTGTTGTTCAGAGATTTACTGCTTTGAAAGAACACTATATGGAATTAAATGATAGATATGAGAATCATAAGTATCCTGAGCAGAATATTGTTCTTGCTTCTATTGAGCAGATGGATGCAGTATTGTCTCAGAGAAAAGATAATATTGCCCTGATTGATGCAATTTTGAAAGAGGAAGATAACCTTTTTGATCATAAAGAAAAAATGCATAGGGTAGAAGAATTTTTCAAAAACCAGGTACAGATATTTGATGCTGCAATAAAAATGGAAGAAGATCTGAAAAATGACTTGGGCTATCTCAGCAAAGAGGTAGAAGCCAATGAAGCACTCAACCAGATTCGCTTAATTACTGTGGTACAGGGCGATTCAAAAAGTGTTTATCGTAGAATCCCAGAGCTGAATGGACTGATGGACAAGGTTCGGGAGGGTCATGGCAGATTGTTGGATTCCAAACGCGCAGAACTTCTGGAAATGATTCGTCAGTGTATGGAAGAAATTCATACACTTTCGGATGGAAATACGAACTGTACCGATCTGGTCAGAAAAGCGGATGCCTACTTTGATGAGCAAAAAAAGAAAATCAGCGAACTTCAGAGCCTTGTCCTGCTGGATGGTCTGGTTTCACAGATTTGGTCTTACAAAGACGAGATCTGCGAACGCATCGAAATAGCAAAACAGCCGCCAAAGCCTACCCCAAAAAAACAGCCGGATACTCCGGCAAAGCCTGCACCCCAAAAAGTGATTAAGACTGTGTATCGGCAGGCTGCATTCCCTGCCAAGACTTTAGAGAGTCAGGAAGATATTGATGCTTACATAGAACGTGTGAGAAACTATCTAACTGCGATGATGAAGGACTGTGACGGAATCAAGCTGAATTAAGGAGAATGTTATGGATAAGAATGCGATTAAGAAATTTGCTGTCTGGGCACGAAATGAATTAAAAGAACGTGTGTCTCAGAAAGCGATGCAATATGGAATTGAAAAGGACAATATCATTGATGCTGCGGCTGACAGCGTCAATGGTAAAATTCTGACTAATACGCAAAAGAACCAGCGACAGGCATTGATTGCCAAAATCAACGCCAAGGGCTATGAGGAAGTGATGGAGGAGGTTGCTTACACTTGGTTTAACCGCCTGATTGCTCTGCGATTCATGGAGGTTAATGGATACTTGCCTGCCCGTGTGCGTGTGTTCACAGACGAGGAAAATAACTTCAAACCTCAGATTATTGACGAAGCCCTGCATCTGGACTTGGACGGCTTGAACATGGATAAGGTTTATGAGTTCAAGAACGCCAACCAGACAGAAGAACTCTATAAATATCTGCTGATTACCCAGTGTAACGCTCTCAATAGTGTGCTACCGGGGATGTTTCAGCGTATTTCAGACTATACTGAATTGCTTTTCCCTGATAACCTGCTACGAGAAGGCAGTGTTATTGATAGGATGATTAAAGACATCAAGGAAGATAATTGGAAAGTTAATAGTTCGTTAGAAAAACAAGATAATGCAGTACATATTATTGGCTGGCTGTATCAGTATTACAACACCGAGAAGAAGGACGAGGTGTTTGCTGCTCTCAAAAAGAACGTGAAAATCACAAAGGAGAACATTCCGGCGGCAACCCAGTTGTTTACACCGGACTGGATCGTCCGTTATATGGTGGAAAACTCCTTGGGAAGGTTGTGGGGAGAAGGTCATCCTGATTATTTAGAAAGAATTCTTCCGAGTGATGAGGAAAGAAGACGATATGCTGCTGGGGAAAGAAGACAGGATGATCCAAAATGGTATTATTATCTGGAAGAAGCCGAACAGGAACCAGAGGTACAGGCACAACTGGCAGAAATTCGCAAAGAATATGCCGCTATGACTCCGGAGCAGATTAAGTGCATTGACCCTTGCTGCGGTTCGGGTCATATCCTTGCCTATCTATTTGATGTGCTGGTACAGATTTACAAGAGCTACGGCTACACCACCCGTGAAGCGGTGGAAAGCATCGTGAAGAATAACCTCTACGGTCTGGACATTGACGACCGTGCGGCGCAGCTTGCCTATTTTGCTGTGATGATGAAAGCTCGTCAGTATGACCGCCGCTTCTTCAGTCGCCAGATTCAGCCAAACATCTATACGATTCAGGAGAGTAACGGTGTTGACCGTTATGCTCTGGAATACTTCTGTAACGGTGATTCTGGGCTGAAAGCGGCAATGGACAGCATTATCAAGGAAATGCACGATGCCAAGGAGTATGGTTCTATTCTGAACATCACTCCTGTGGACTTTGCTGCCCTTTACGCCCGTTTTGATGAGGTACGGGACGACATCAGCATGAGCAAAGAGAGTGTGCTGAATAGCCTGTTGCCATTGGTGCAGGTGGCAGAAGCACTGGCGCAGAAATATGATGTGGTTGTGACGAATCCGCCATATATGGGCAGTTCAGGTATGGGTGCAAATCTCTCAAATTATGTGAAGAAGAACTATCCCGACAGTAAAAGTGATTTGTTTGCCGTATTTATTGAAAGCTGCGGACAAATGGTAAAGAAAAACGGTTGTCAGGCAATGATTACCCAGCACGCTTGGATGTTCCTTTCCAGTTTTGAAAAACTGCGTGAAAAATTGTTGCAAAGAGATACCGTCAACATGGCACATCTTGGAGCGAGAGCTTTTGAAGAAATTGGCGGTGAGGTAGTGCAGACTACTAGTTTTGTCATGCGAAAAAGCCATATTCCTGACTATAAAGGCACATATTGCCGTTTGGTTGAGCCGACCACTCAACAGGGAAAAGAAGATATGTTCCTTGCTAGATCAAACCGCTATTTTGCTCAGCAGTCAAACTTCTCCAAAATTCCAGGAAGCCCGATAGCTTATTGGGCAACAGTTTCTATTATTAATGCATTTATGGAATCCAAAATGATGGATAATGGAGATTTAGCACAAGGATTGATTACTGGTGATACTAATCGTTTCACACGGCAATGGTTTGAAGTCAGTAACACCATGCTTTGTGTAAATGCGGCCACAAGAGAGGCCGCACAAAGTAGTGGATGTAAATGGTTTCCATATAATAAAGGTGGGGATTATAGAAAATGGTATGGCAATAATGATTTTGTCGTAGATTGGGAAAATGATGGCTATAATATAAAGAATTTCTTTGATAGCAATGGAAAATTGCGTTCCAGACCTCAGGGAAGTAATTATTATTTCAAGGAAATCATTACATGGACTAAAATTTCCAGTTCAAAAACTGCATTTAGATTAAAGCCTGCTGGGCATATATCTTCAGAGGCAGGAATGACTATTTCGGTACCGCAATCAAAGAGATATAAACTGTTGGGTTTTTGTAATTCAGTTGTTGCTAGTTATATATTGGGGATTCTCTCACCAACCTTGAATTACGAGTTGGGAGATGTTGGAAAATTGCCAATCTTAAATGTCAATGCTGAAATAATAGATAAGTTAGTTTTAGATGCTATTACACTTTCTGAAACTGATTGGGATTCCTTTGAAACATCATGGGATTTCCAAATTCATCCTCTTGTTCGCTTGAAAGACAATATGAAATTTACTGCTACAGATGGAGATAGCGAGACTATATCTTATTTCTTGCAAGGTGCATACCGTGCATGGGAAAATGAGTGTGAAGAACGTTTCAACCAGCTGAAAGCCAACGAGGAAGAACTGAACCGCATCTTCATCGACATATACGGCTTGCAGGATGAGCTGACCCCAGAAGTTGAGGATAAGGATATGACCGTCCACAAGGCTGACTTGCAGCGTGATATCAAGAGCCTGATTTCCTATGCAGTTGGCTGTATGTTCGGCAGATATTCGATATATAAAGATGGGCTTTTTTATGCGGGAGGAAGATGGGATTATGGCTCAAAAGTTGAATTAATATCAGACTATGCAAAACGTTCTGGCGTGAAACCATGGTTCCCTAGTGGATTGTTTTTGCCAGACGAAGATAATATCATTCCCATTTGCGATGATGAATATTTTGATGACGATATTGTTGGTCGCTTCGTAAAATTTATTGAGGTAGTTTATGGCAAAGATACATTGGAAGAAAATCTCAAGTTTATCGCTGATGCATTGGGCGGCAAGGGTCAGCCAAGAGAAGTTATCCGAAACTATTTCTTAAATGATTTCTATAAAGATCATTGCAAGATGTATCAGAAACGTCCCATTTACTGGCTCTTTGACAGCGGCAAGAAGAATGGATTCAAGGCACTCATCTATATGCACCGCTACCAGCCGGACACCATTGCCCGCATCCGTACAGACTATGTGCATGAACAGCAGAGCCGTTACCGTACTGCTATTGCCGATCTGGAAACCCGCATTGCCAATGCGTCTACCAGCGAGCGTGTGAAGCTGAATAAAGCCTTGACGAAGCTAAAAGATCAGGATGCCGAGCTGAGAAGCTACGAGGAAAAAATTCACCATCTGGCAGACCAAATGATTGCCATCGATTTGGATGATGGCGTCAAGGTCAACTATGCAAAATTCCAGGATGTACTGGCGAAAATTAAGCAAGGAGGTAAAGTCTTGTGAGTGACGAATTTCACATGACTGTTTCGATACCTACCGATGATGAAGGGTATATCCTCTTGCAGTGTGAACATTGCGGAACATTTTTTAAGGTAACACCTTTTGACATAGAAGATGGTGGTGTACTGCATATATTCTGCCCAAGCTGCGGATTAACCAGCGAGAATTATGTTACGGAAGACGTAATAGAACTTGCTATGAGGATGATAAAAAATAAAGTCAATGACATGATTTATGATGCGTTCAAAGACTTAGAACGCCATAATAAGCGAAACAGTATAATTAAATTCAAAGCAGGAAAGCGCCCGAAACATGAAACGGAAGATCCCATTCGTTCTGGCATAGAAGCATTAGAGATTGCAAATTTTTCATGTTGTAGACGATCGGCTAAAATCAAACCATTATTGAAAATGACTGGGGCATATTGCCCTTTTTGTGGAGTGAAAAATTATGAGATTGAATAGAAATGAATTGAGAAAAATTCAGTACGATTTTAATAGCTTTTCCAATCGTTTGTTACAAGCTGACTTTCAAGATTATACGGATGTCCTTGGAAAATTTCTGAATTTTATCAATAATACTCCGATAATTTTTGACTATATTTCTGATTGTGGACACTGCGATTGGAATTTGGAAGATGAAGTTAAACAAGTACAATGTTCTTATGGAAGCAAAATTTTTTCAACGGGAGATACTGAGGAAGAAGAAGTTCGAAATGTCTATGCAGTTTTGCAATACATATCAGATAAATCTATAAAAGTGCATTATGGAATAGGTGTGAGTTACTCTTCTTCAAATGACTCTCAAGATAAAATCAAAGGTTTTAATGAACGTTTTGTTATGGTGTTGATTCGTCATATTGAACGCTATCTAACGAAAGTGGGTATTGATATGGGACTAGATGATAAAATCACTTATAATGTTACGGTGCAAAATGGACAGTCTATTATTGCTACCGATAATGCTAGTGTAACTGCAACAAATACCGTTAGATCTGATGCTAGTGAACTTGCAAAGTTGATTGCAGATGTACGAGCTTTATCAGGAAACTTATCCCCTGAAGAACAAGAAATAGTATCTGATAGCTTGGAAGTTATTGAAGCAGAAGCATCATCGGATAAACCTAAAAAGGGTATGTTAAGAACGGCTATTGCGATGTTGAAAAATATAAAAGATGTCACGGAGTTTGGTGAAGCAGTCATTGTATTGTCTGAATTTGTTTGTACGTTAATAAAATGAGTAAGGAGGTTGCAGCGTGGACATAGAAAAAGTAATACAAGACCTAAACCGCAGGTTTGCTGCACCTTTACCGGAATATTATCACCGCCGCATCATCTTCTGGCATGATGAGGACAGAGAGTTCGAGGACAAGCTGGATGAAATACAGCTGGACAATGCAAAACTGGTTGCTCTGAACGGCAGTAACACCTTTATGGTTAAAAAATTGTTATCCAATGACGACCTGATGAGCAATTATCTGGTGTATAACCCGCTTTCCTTTGATAAGCCTGACGATGACTGGCTGATCGATGTGAAGTTGTATAGCGAGGAATTCCGTGCTGATTTGATTTCCATGTGGATGGATGAAATGGGTCTGGTGTCGAATTTTGCCATGCGAAAAGAGGTCAAGCACTATCGGAAATTCTTTAATGCCAAGGATCGCCGAGCAAAGGTGATCGCTCAGAGCAAAACGCCAGAGAAGCCAGCACAGCTGCATATGGCTGTTATGGCTGCAATCTGTGGCATTAAAAATGCTGAGCCCAATCAGATCATGCAATCTGTATTCCGTGGTGGTATGGATAAGACTACAAACTCTGTATATCAGGATTTTGTAAATTATGGAGCGCAGGAAGCGTTCTGGGCGATGGTGCATCAGGGAACTGGCTACTGCGAGGAGGAAGGTGATATCGGGCAGTTAGCAATTCATTTGCTGCTGACTGCATCCACCCGAACCATGTTCCCAGAATATCTGGCAGGAATGGACAGATTCCTATCCTTTCCTCATCAGGCATATTGTTATGATTTCGTGTCTGATTGGCTGCGGAGCGAAAATAATCAGCAGCTCTATGAAATCGCTCGGTATGTGGAAGAAGAAGCACATTTGCCAGAGAGATTCGATCAACTTGCATTGGAGGATTTGGTGGATACTGAGTGCTTCCCGTGTATCAATGAAATCATTTTGACAAAATTAATGACGGAAATCAGTGATCAAATCATTGATGCGGATGTCATTACGAAGATAGTGGAAAAGCGCCGTACCTGTGTCTGGTATGAGGAGTTTGCCAACTTCTATGAGGGTATCTTGCAGGTGGCAAATATGCAGGAGTTCTTTAAAGAACACTCTACCGGATTTCACACCGCTCAAGCTCGTGAGGTCTGGAAGAAATACACTGAAGATTACTATAAAATGGATCGCTATTATCGTCAGTTCCATCTCTGCTTCCAGAAAAGCCTGGAAACCTCCAATATGTTACTGGATGACTTGTTCAAGCATGTTGCAGATAAGGTAGAGGGACTGTATTCTCATTGGTTTTTACGAGAGCTGGGTAGCAACTGGTCTGATGTATGTGCTGATGAGTTGGCACAGTATGGCAAGGTGTTGGAAATTCCTCAGCAAGAGAACTTTTATCACTCCCGAATTAAAAATGCAACTTCCAGAATGTTTGTCATTATCTCAGATGCTATGCGCTATGAGGTGGCAGCTACGCTTGCGGAGGAACTGCAAAGAGAAAATCAGAGTCAGGTGAAATTGGACAATGTGCAGAGTATTTTTCCGTCTATTACCAAGTTTGGCATGGCAGCTTTGCTCCCGCACTCTAAGCTGTCGGCGGAGGTTAGGGGAGATATCCTGACAGTGTTAGCAGATGGGCTGTCTACCTCCAGTACCAATCGTGACAAGGTGCTTAAGGCTGCTAATCCTGCAAGTGTGGCATTGCAGTACAAGAATATCATCGGCATGAAACGTGCTGAGAGAAGCGCATTGGTGAAGGGTATGGATGTCGTATATATCTTCCATGATACCATTGATGAAGCAAGCCATACTTCTGACACTGCTGTTTTTCCGGCTTGCGAGAAAGCGGTTTCTGAGCTGAAGAACATGGTTCGTATTATCGTCAATGAATTTGGTGGTACCAATATTTTGATTACTGCCGACCATGGATTCCTGTATACATACAGCCCTATGACTGAGGACAATAAGGCAGACAAAACCAGCTTTAACGGTATGGATGTGGAATATGGCAGACGGTATGCAATCATGGAGAAGGGCAGTTTACCGGATTATCTGATGCCGGTAAAATTCCTGAGTGGAGAAACTGAGTTTGAGGGTTTTGCACCAAGAGAGAATATTCGTATCAAGATGAGCGGTGGTGGATTGAACTTTGTCCATGGCGGTATCAGTTTGCAGGAAATGGTGGTTCCGGTCATTGACTATCACCATTTGAGAAATGATTCGATGGAATATAAGCGCAACAAGCAGAAATATGATACAAAACCGGTTACCCTGAGTTTGCTGTCTGCCAGCCGGAAGATTAGCAATATGATTTTTAGTCTGAATTTTTATCAAAAAGATGCAGTTGGGGCAAACCGAGAAGCCGCAACCTATCAGGTATATTTTACAGATTCTAATGGCAAGCAGATCAGCGATGTTCAGAAGATTATCGCTGATAAAACTACTGACAATGCTACTGAGCGTACATTCCGGTGTACTTTTAATCTGAAACCATTGAAGTACAGCAATACAGAAATTTACTATCTGGTGATTGCAGATGAACGAGGATTCCAGCTTCCACAACGCGAGGAATTTCATATTGATATTGCTTTTGCAGTGGACGAGTTTAATTTTTTTAGTTAAGCATCGTAGGAGGAACCAATGATGGAACAGTTGACTGAGTGTGAAAACACTTGTGATGAGATAAAAGAAAAACTCCGCCAATATTTTGACGGAAAGATTGTTCGTAAGGACTTGACCAAGAAAATCAAGGAAGGTGCAAATGTTCCGGTATATGTTCTGGAATTTTTGTTGGGACAGTATTGCAGCTCAGATGATGAAGAAGTGATTGAATCTGGGGTTCAGACAGTAAAAAGGATTCTTGCTGATAATTTTGTGCGCCCGGACGAAGCGCAGAAAATCCTTTCCAGGTTGCGTCAAAAAGGTAGTCATACGGTTATTGATATGATTACCGTTCATCTGGATATTAAGAAAAATTGTTTCTTTGCGTCTTTTTCTAATCTTGGGCTGACCAATGTGCCGATTGAAGATGAGTATCCTGAAAAATATGACAGGCTGCTGTGCGGGGGTATCTGGTGTATTGTGCAACTGGAATATGTGGATGAAGATATCCCGAACATCTATCCAATAAATATTCGTAAGCTGACACCAATTCAAATGCCGCATGTTGATATTGCAGAACTGAAACAGGGACGGAAGGCTTTTTCCAAAGAGGAATGGATTGACATTCTGCTTCGTTCTATTGGGATGGAGCCAGATGTGCTTTCCAAACGTGAAAAGTGGCTGCTTTTGACCCGTATGCTTCCATTGGTTGAAAATAACTTTAACCTTTGTGAACTTGGACCTCGTAGTACTGGTAAATCTCATTTGTACAAAGAGATTTCTCCAAACAGCATTTTGGTTTCTGGAGGTCAGACGACGGTTGCGAATCTTTTCTACAACATGGGAAGAAAAACGGTTGGTTTAGTCGGTCTGTGGGACTGTGTTGCCTTTGATGAGGTGGCGGGTATTCGGTTCAAGGACAAAGATGGCATTCAGATTATGAAAGACTATATGGCATCTGGCTCTTTTGCCCGTGGTAAAGAGGAAAAAGCAGCTTCTGCATCTATGGTATTTGTTGGCAACATCAACCAGAGCGTAGATGTCCTTTTGAAAACATCCAGTCTGTTTGACCCGTTCCCGCCTGAAATGGGGACGGATACGGCATTTTTAGACCGTATGCACTGTTATCTGCCGGGATGGGAAATCCCGAAGTTTAGACCAGAGCATTTTACCAATGATTATGGTTTCATCAGTGATTATCTTGCTGAGTTTATCCGTGAGCTGCGCAAGGAGCAGTATGGTGATGCCATTGATCACTATTTCCGGCTTGGAAAGAACCTGAATCAGAGAGATACTATTGCGGTCAGAAGAATGGTTGATGGTTATCTAAAATTGGTTTATCCAGATGGAGTATTCACCAAAGAACAGCTGGAAGAAGTCCTTCAGCTGGCATTGGAAATGCGTCGTCGAGTAAAAGAGCAGCTGAAAAAGTTGGGTGGGATGGAGTTCTATGATGTGAACTTTTCTTACATTGATATGGATGATATGTCTGAACATTATGTATCTGTCCCAGAACAGGGTGGCGGTAAATTGATTCCGGAAGGAATGTGCAATCCTGGTTAAGTCTATACTGCCTCCCAAGGCAAAAGTGGTATGATTGGCCTGTTTCGTTTGGAGTCACAGATGCTTCCTGGAAACGGAAAGTTTGAAAGAACGGGTATTGGAACTGACCGTGATGCGAAAGAATCTACCAATACAGCATTCAATTTTCTGAAAGCAAATGCCAATCGGATCAGCGGCAGTATCAGCACCACAATGAAGGATTATATCATCAACTATCAGGATTTGCAGGGCATTGGCATGACTGGGAAACTGGCATTGCCTACGCTGATTGCCTTGTGCTCTATTGCATTGGGAAAACCGGTGCAGAGTTCTTTGGTAGTTTTGGGTGAAATCAGCATCAGCGGAACGATGATAAAGGTGGATGAATTGGCAAGTACGTTGCAGGTATGTCTGGACAGTGGTGCAAAACGAGTGCTGATACCGAGTACATCTTTTGTGGATTTTGCAACGGTTCCGCCAGACTTAATGAGTGCATTTCAGTTGATTCCTTATCAGAATGCAGAGGATGCTGTATTTAAGGCTTTAGGGGTAGAGTAAGCAGTAAAAAACCTGCCTATTCTCTTAACACATAGAAAAAAACGATTACACAGTAGCAACTAAGAGAGGTTGATAGCATGAAGGAAGAAAGTCCAAGTTTTCTGAAGATTGTATATTTTGATGAAGCTGCGGCACAGGATTATTTGGACATTACAAATGGAGGCAGACTTGATTGGAGCACAGAAGAAAACAAAAAGCGTGTTGCTCAAATACTTGCGGAAATTGAGGCACAAGCAAAGGGTGGCTTTAATATAATTAGCTTCTTAAAAGGAAGTATATCTGGAAATATTGATGCTAATAGCAGTGGTGAAGTATCTAAATTATTAGACACGACAATAAAGAATACCCTGCTGACAGACTATATAGCAAAGGCACATAAAGATGAAAAAATCGAAAAATTCGGGAACTCTGGGGTTTATGCTCCTAAGAACTCAGTGACTCTGTATAAAATGTATAGTTCATATCTGTCAGTTGTTCCGAAAGATCAGTTACCATTTGATATAGAAAAATTAAATGAAGCTGTATTGGGTGAACGAGGTTATTACGCTATGTTGCTGAAAACAGAAAGTGTGCCTTCATCTGTTTTGAGATTTAACATCAATGCATTCAAAAATAATTACAGTCTTGCTGATTTGAGCAAAATGAATCTTACATATTATGGGGTTAAAGTTGGAATATGTAAACAGGCAGAATTAGGTATAGATCAAGAATTTGACTTTCAAGGGAAGTCACCAAAGGTAACCGCCGAAAGTGTATTAGGGATGAACGAAGAAGTGCTAAACCAGGAAAATGACCTTGTAGTATATGACATTGTACTAGCGGGGGTAAAAGCATGAAAAAAATTGTTTTATTTTATGGCTCTGATAGAGCTTTTGCAGAAATTATACCCGAGGGTCATAGAAATCTGCTGAGTGTTGCCATGCAAATGGATGACGAGAGCAAGAAAATCGTAATGGAAGTTAAAGGATTTCCACAGCAAAAATCAGAGCCGGAAAAGCCCAAAAAGAAAAAACCACGTGTTACTAATCTGGTAATATACGCAAATGAATATAATAGTGTCAATGAACACGTTATTACAAACTTCATTGATTTTATAGCCCAAATCAATGTAACCAATATGTATATTCAAAATCCACCAGCGCTGTTACTTGATCAAGTTGAAAGAGTATATGGTGACAGTTGTGAGATTGAACCTATGAATCAAAAGTACAATGGTATAAGCGAGGATATTATCAAAAGTATATATACTGGATTTGATGACAGAATTATTGGCCAGAAATCTGTAAAAATGCAACTGCTGAAAGCTCTTTATCCCCTTATGGATAATAAGCAGAACAAACCTGTTGTAATATTATTCTACGGGGATTCTGGACTTGGAAAAACAGAAACAGTACAATATCTCGCAGAGTTACTTGGAGGTGTGCTACTGAGAAAACAATTTTCTATGTACCAGAATAATGAGTTCTCAAATTATCTTTTTGGTGGAAAGCATAATCAGAAGAGCTTTGCTAAAGATTTGCTAGCTAGAGATTCTAATGTCATTTTGCTTGATGAGTTTGATAAAGCCAATCCCGTTTTTCATAGTGCATTTTATCAATTATTTGATGAGGGGATTTTTGAAGATCAAAATTACAAAGTAAATGTTCATCACGCAGTGATTTTTTGTACATCAAACTATCGGACAGAAGATGAAATCAAAGAAAAATTAGGATTGCCAATATATAATCGTTTTGATGCGATTATTGAGTTTAACCCACTTCCTAATTATGCAAAGATGAAAATTGCGGAATTAGCGTTGGAAAATACTGATAATGGTGAAGTGTTACCGGCTGAAATCAAGGAAAGATTGGTTTTTGCATCTGTGGAATTGAGTAACGCTAGAGAAATTCAGCGATTGGTCAAAGATACTATTTCACTGCATGAAATAACGAAAATTTGTAATGGATTGAAACTGGAAAATGGAACGAATTAAACTATTTGACTGGGTAAAGGGAGTGTATGGTACAGAGCTAGATTATTCTTATCAGTTCTAGTTGCTTTTCTACCGATTGAGAGGTGATTGAAAAAAGCAATTAACGGTAAACCGAGACCATAAATGCTATCTTGTATTATTATAGAGGCAATAATCAAGATAGATTAGAAACGCAACGCATGAAAGTGATTTGATGGGTTCGTTTTAAAGATAGAGAATAATAAAAGCGAATAAAATTGTATCCAATTCATAGAATCGGATACAAAAAATTTTGCGAACTGAAAAGTGGTTAAAAAAAGTTATGGTTGCATATTTTTGTAGAATAAAGTTGTTTGCTGGCTGACTTCATTTACACCAGGATTGGTATATCAATTAGCGGAACACTCTTAATTCTATACCCATTCAACCACAAAATAGGCATATAGAAAATAAAATATCTATCAGTCCTTATGCGCGACCAGCGGTCAAGCTGTTCAGAATTCCTTAAATTGTTGAAATTATCATTTTTAAGCCTTTAATTAAAAACTTATGCAATATATCCCAACCACTAATTTTCTGTTTTTGTTTTCAAATTCGCAATAACTGTATTCCTAATATAATTTATTACACTGTTAAATAATCCGACAGATGTAGCTAAGCATATTCGTACACTAAGCTATCTCGTAATTCAGAAAGAATTCTTGAGATTTTTCTAATAAGTTCCTTCTAAGCATATGCAATCACTTTATTCGAAGGCAATGTCCCCTTGAGGCAAGCCAAAAGAACTTAATAAATTTTCAATGCTGGTGCGTATCAGTAACATCGGACAAGGTTGTTCTTGTTACTGGTCATCCAGTAGTGGCTGAGGATGCTCCATATATCAAACATCTGGTTGGTGGAATAGCCGTAGAGGTGGATTTGCTTATCGATGTGGGTTTTGTCGTTCTGTTCCCTGATGACATACAGTTTCTTATGTTCCATTTTTACTTTCTGATTTCGAGCATAAGAAAAGCAGGAAGTCCGTTTATGGATTTCCTGCTCAATGTTTCTATTGTGAGGATCGTGATTATTTAGATGTCATATACTCAATAAAATTCAATTCCGTTTAATTCAGTGGATCTTCCATTAAGATGATTTTTTTGTTTGTTGCGTCTAAAAGTACTTCACATCCAATTGGAATTGTGAGCATAGGGTGAGTATGACAACAATCAAACTCTGCTAAAATGGGAATGGAAGTATCTCCTATAACTTCTAAAAGAATTTCATAAGGTTTTCTACCTGTTCCATTATCGTCAAATTTTTCGTGTTTTCCTAAAATTATTCCGCTCACCTTGTCAAATACGCCAGCAAGTTTAAGCAAAGAGAAAGAACGCTCTATTGTATATGCGTCTTTTTCGGCGTCTTCGATAAATAGAATATCTCCCTTGTTTATTATCGTCATATATTCTGTACCAAAAAAGCCTTCCATTGTATTCAGATTTCCTCCAATTAATCTGCCCTGACAAGTTCCTTGTTTTACACAAACCCATTGATTAGAATATTGTTTTTTGCTCGATCTTGTTTGCTCCAATCAATAAATTCCTCTGTCCACGCAATAGGCATTTCATAATTGTACGGTACAGATATACCGTTCACGAATGTGTTGAAACTTTCAAAAGTCCAGTCTACAAAGGGTGGTAATTCTCCAAAGGATGATGCTACATCTGGACCGTAAAAAGTGACTAAACCCGTTTTTGCATAAATCGCCAGTAACAAAGCAGTGATATCAGAAAATCCGATAATTATTTTAGGGTGTTTTTTATATACTCATAATCTATATATGGCAGAATAGAATTTGTATTATTGCCGCCTATTGCCGTCATAATTATCTGAATGTTCTCATCATATAAAAGATCATTAAATTCTGATGCTCGTTCTTTTATTGTTCCAGAACGATAAAAGTCATTTTTCTTATACAAAAATCCATTTTTTACTTGAAAACCTTTACTTTCTAAATATTTTATTCCTCTCTCATAACGAATAGGTTCTGTTGCTGAAATTGGAAACGAAGGAGAACACACACCGATAGTAGCCTTGTCTTTCATTCTACTTGCTTTCATTTACATCGCTCCTTTCTGAATAATAAAATTCAAGTTGTAGATTTTCTTTAACATACTATACCTAATCAGTATTTTCTATCCTTATTTGACAATGGTAATCAGTGTTTTAAGGTTTCTTTCTCATTGTTAGTGAACTGAATTAGAAAGAGTATGTCTATATTGAAGAGTGAAGCTATCGCCTTTTACAAGATGTATGGTACTAGTATGCCTATGTGTATAGAATCTACTTGCATTATAACTGGGGCAGAGCATTTGGAAAAAGAGTGCTATCTCGGTTGATATCGTAGTCAACAAGGAAAATACAGCGAGTTTTTTTAGCAGCCAAGAGCATGAAGAAGGACAGGATTTGCTGAGTCGGTTTCATCCAATTGTTACGAGACTATGATTTGGATGGGGTGAAACTTATTGTTAGCTGCACGTGCCTTGGTATAGAGGAGCCTGCTAATGAGGACCTTCCATTTGCTAGCTGATTTCATTTACACTAAGATCAGTATATCAATTTGCGGAACACTCTTAATTCTATATCCATTCAACTACAAAATAGACATATAGAAAATAAAATATATATCAGCACTTATCCATGACAAGTGGTCTCTATACAAAATATGTAAAATAATCATATGGTTTTTAGTAAACGGTTAAGACTTATGTTTTAACCGTTTTATGTTTGTAATTTACTTCATATCTGTATCGCTTAAGTATTGCTGAAGATTCTTTTATTGAAATGAAAACAATTAAATGTTAAATAGTAGAATTGCATTCTGATATATGGTAAAATTATAAGAAATTCTATTTGGAGGTTTTTATGAAAGTTATCGATTTGACGCAAGCTATCTCACCTGAAATGCCTGTTTATCCAGGAACAGAAACACCTGATTTTGTCGATGCTAATACGTATGACAGGGATGGCTTTAAAGAAACTAAGATATCTTTTTATACACATACAGGTACACATGTTGATCCACCAGTTCATCTCTTTCCTAATAGAACTGCTTTGGATGAGTTTCCTATTTCTCAATTTATTGGGAAAGCATTAGTAATTGACTGTACTATGTTACAAGAAGGAGAATACATTACAAAAGAACAGTTATTACCATATGCAAATCAAGTTGAACAGGCAGATTTTCTTCTTTTTCATTTAGGTTGGGATAAATACTGGGGCAGTTCAAAATATTTTGAAGAATATCCTTGTATTGACGAAGAGGTTCTTTCTTTTATTATGAATAGTTCCTTAAAAGGTATTGGCTTTGATACCATTGGTCTGGATCCAGTATCTGATTTAAATTTGACGAGACATCGTGCTTTATTTGCAAAAAAAGACATTCTTAATATAGAAAATTTAAAAAATTTGCATTTATGTGGCAGTGAATTATTCTGGTTTAGTTGTTTTCCGTTGAAAATAGAAAATGCAGATGGTTCTCCTGTTCGTGCTGTTGCATGGTTTATTTGAAGTAAAATAAAAATAATAAACAAAAGGCTTGTGCTCAGGTTGAGGAACGAGCCTTTTTACGTTTGATTTATTATTTTGGAATTGGATTGTTTTTTCTGTAATATAAGGATGAATATAAAAAAACAATAAATAAGACCACTATTTTATAATGTTTCGCAAATTTATAGAATATATACAAATATAGGAATAAAAATATATATATTCTGATATATAGAATAGTATTGACAAAAAGAATGGCGTTCTATATAATGAAAACTGTAATAAACATCATTGAAAAATGAAAGCAAAAAATTTAAAGCAAAAGCAATTATAAGGAGGAAGTTTATTATGGTAGGTAAAAAAGTTGTACATCATCTGATGATGAGTGCGAAAGATGCACACTATGTTGGCGGTCTTGTAAATGGTGCAAGAATTGTAGATCAGTGGGGTGATGTTGGTACAGAACTGATGGTTTATGTAGATGGTGACATCAGTCTGTTCCTGGGCTATGAAAATATTGAATTCCTGGCACCTGTATATGTAGGTGACTTCATGGAATACCATGGCTGGATCGAAAAAGTGGGTAACCAGTCCTATACATGCAAATTTGAAGCATGGAAAGTTGCAACTCAGCTGGATAGAACTGATGCAGATCTTAGCGGTGTTGCAACACCTGGTACAGCAGCTACAGCATGTGAACCTCCTGTACTGTGTGGTAGAGCAACAGGTAGCCTGTATATTGCAAAAAAAGACCAGAGAGGTCCTCAGGAATCTTCTTTCAAAGATAGAAAACATCCTGGTGAAGAATAAGAAGTAGTAGATTATAGCATACAGAAATAATTTTATTTACAATCCATACACATATCTCATTATTTTAGACAAATGAAGGCAGGCATAATTTGCCTGCCTTTTGTAGAGAAAGGAGTGCCAGGATGATGAATATGGTCAAAATTGATTTTGACAGATGCAAAGAGTGCCATTATTGTGTAAAATATTGCCCAAAAAAAATTTTGGTGAATGGGGATAAGATAAATAAACAAGGTTATTACACACCCGTTGTGACAGATATGGAAGAATGTATTGGTTGTGGTACATGTGGAAGAGTATGTCCTGAAGGTGCAATTGAAGTAGTGAAAGATATTTCTGAATAAGGAGTGAAAAAAATGGGTGAAAAGGTTTTTATGCAGGGAAATGCTGCATTATCTGAATCTGCAATTCGTGCCGGCTGTAAAATGTTCTTTGGATATCCAATTACACCTTCTAGTGAAATGCCAGAATATTATGCAGCAGAGGCTCCAAAAAGAGATTTAGTTTTTGTACAGGCGGAAACAGAAGTTGCCGCTTTTAACATGATTGCAGGCGCAGCAGCTGCTGGTAAGAGAGCAATGACAGGTACTGCAGGTCCTGGTTTTAGTTTGGGACAAGAAGCGATGAGCTATATGGCAGCAGCGGGTCTTCCTGCGGTTGTAGTAAACGTAATGCGTCCCGGTCCTGCAGATGGCGAAATCCTTGGTTCTCAAGGTGACTATTTCCAGGCAGTAAAAGGTGGTGGACATGGTGACTACAATGTTATCTGTATGACACCTTATTCTGTACAGGAACAGGCTGATATGATTCAGGAAGCTTTCGATTTGGCTGAAAAATATTTGAATCCTGTTATTGTTCTGACAGATGCAACACTGGCTAAAATGAGAGAAAGTGTTGTCCTGCCTGACGAAGTGACACCCAAAGATATTTCTTTTGCCGGTGCAGTAACAGGCGCAAGAAATAGAGAACACAATGTTATCACAACTTGTGGGGATGGTCCTGCACAGTGGGAAGCATTCAACTTGAGATTGCAGGAAAAATACAGCAAGATCAGAGAAAACGAACAGAAATGGGAAAGCATTCAGGTGGAAGATGCAGATATTGTTATCGTAGCATTTGGCTCTGTAGCAAGAGTAGCGCTGGATACAATTAAAATTGCAAGAGAAAACGGCTTGAAAGTTGGTATGATTCGTCCTCAGCGTGTATGGCCTTTCCCTGAAAAAGCATTTGAAGGCTTGGATGATAAAAAATTCCTGGTAGTAGAATTGAACGCTGGTCAGATGGTAGAAGACGTAAAACTGTCTGTAAAAGATAAAGATCAGGTAGAATTCTACGGCAGATTGGGTGGCTTTACACCAACACCTGTAGAATTGTACGAAAAAATTCGTGAATTGTACGTGAAATAATAGAAAGGATGTGTCGGAATGCAGGTTGTATATAAAAGACCTTCCGTATTGCAGGATGCATATTTCAAATACTGCGGCGGCTGCGGACATGCTATCATCAATAAACTGATTGCGGAAATTATCGAAGAAATGGATTGGCTGGAAGAAACCGTTATGGTATGGCCTATTGGCTGTTCTGTGTACGCAGATCAGTACTTCAAAACAGACTCTATCTGTGCGCTGCATGGTAGAGCGCCTGCTCTGGCGACAGGTCTCAAACGCGCAAGACCTGAAAATATGGTTATTGTATATCAGGGTGACGGCGATATGGTTTCCGAAGGAATGTCTGAAATTATCCACGCTGCAATTCGTGGTGAAAAATTCAGTGTTATTTTCGTAAACAATGCAATTTATGGTATGACAGGTGGTCAGATGGCTCCTACAACATTAGAAGGTCAGAAAACATCTACAACACCTTATGGTAAGTCTGTAGAAAGAGAAGGTGCCCCTGTAAATATGGCAGAGTTAATCTCTAACATCAAAGGCTGCGTTTACAGTGAAAGAGTTGCTGTTAACACTCCCGCAAATATTGCTAAAACAAAAAGAGCCATCAAAAAAGCTCTGGAACTGCAGAAAGCAGGCAAAGGCTTAGGTTTTGTAGAAGTACTTTCTCCCTGTCCTACAGGTTGGAGTATGAAACCTGTACAGGCTCTGGATTTCCTGGAAGAAAATATGATTCCTATTTACCCTCTGGGTGTATTCAAAGATGAGGAGGTAAATGCATAATGAAAAGTCAATTCATGTTTTCCGGTATTGGTGGTCAGGGTGTTATTTCCATTGGCGAATTGATTTGCACAGCTGCTATGAAAGAAGGATATACTGTTACATTTGCACCCTCTTATGGTCAGGAAAAAAGGGGTGGACGCACCATGTGTCAAATGGTAGTATCTGAAGAGATGGGGTCTCCTATCATTTCTGAAGCAGATGTACTGCTGGTTATGGATGAACGTTCTCTGCATGACTATGAACATCAGGTGAAAAAAGGTGGTTATCTGATCATCAATAGCAACCTGGTAGAAGTAAAACCTGAAAGAACAGACATCGAAGTGGTTTATGCTCCTGTAAACGATATGGCACAAGAACTGGGGAATGCAAAAACAGCAAATATGGTAGCTCTGGGCGTAGCTTTGAAGTACCTGAACTTTGTTGGTCTGGACGCTGTAAAAGCAGAACTGAAGAGTGTATTCCCTGGCAGAAAAGAAAAGCTGATCCCTGTAAATGAAAAAGCGCTGGAAGTAGGCTACAACTTTAAGTAAATGATTGTATGTAATTACAAATATAAAAAATATAAGGAGTGAGAGATATGAAAAATTTGGTATTTTCCGTAGCGGAATATATGGAACGTGTTGCTAAAACCAAAAAAAGCATGTCAGAAAAAGGTATTGAAGTACTGATTGTAACTGATCCTGCCAACATGAACTACCTGACAGGTTTCGATGGTTGGTCCTTCTATGTACATCAGGGTGTTATCGTTGCGCTGGATGAGGAACAGCCCATGTGGTTTGGTCGTGGCCAGGACGGTAATGCTGCAAGACTGACAACATATTTGGAAGAAAAAAATATCTATGCTTATACTGATGACTATGTAAACTCTACAGTAAAACATCCCTATGAATATGTTGCAGATATCCTGAAAGAAAGAGGACTGGATAAAAAAGTAATTGCAACAGAATTGGATGCATATTACTTCTCTGCAAAATGCCAGAAAACAATCGAAAGATGTCTGCCTAATGCAACATTCAAAGATGGTTATAACATTGTAAACTGGGTAAAAATTGTAAAGAGCGCAACAGAAATCGAATTCATGAAAAAAGCAGCTGTAATTGCTGAAAAAGCAATGACAACAGCTTATGACTTCATTGATATCGGTGTTCGTCAGTGTGATGCCGCAGCAGCTGTATATCAGGCACAGATCAGTGGTACAAAAGAATACGGCGGCGAATATTCCTCTATTGCACCTCTGATGCCTGCTGGTATTCGTACTTCTACACCTCATCTGAGCTGGACAGACGATGTTTACAAAGATGGTGACACAGTTATTCTGGAACTGAGTGGTAACTATCGTCATTATCATTGCCCTCTGGCAAGAACCATGATTCTGGGCAATGCTTCTCAGAAAGTACGTGATTTGGGCGCAACAGTTTCCGAGGGTCTGACAGCTGCACTGGAAGGTATCAAACCTGGTATGCTGTGTGAAGATGTAGAACGCATCTGGGCTAAAACAATCGCAAAGAGCGGTTTCGTAAAAGATTCTCGTATCGGTTACTCCATGGGGCTGAACTTCCCTCCTGACTGGGGCGAACATACAGCAAGCCTGCGTCCTGGTGACAAAACTGTTCTGGTACCTGGCATGACATTCCACATGATTCCAGGCATTTGGCTGGATGACTGTGGTGTAGATACAAGTGAACCTTTTGTTGTAACAGAAAAAGGTGCAGAACCCTTCTGCAACTTCAGAAGAGAATTGCTCGTGAAATAATGATAAGGCGAAGATAAGCTTTATTTAGAAGAATAGGTGCTCTGGGGTTATATATAGAGGAAAAAGACTCTAGATACTATACTTCCGAGTACCTTTTTTTACATTAGAAAAAGGAGGGGAATGGATTTTGAAAAATCAAAAGACTATCGTAGACAAAATTTTTGAAATTCTTCTGAGTTTTTCTGTCTTAGGGATGGCGTTTATCCTGATTGCGGGGGTTTTTGCTAGAACTGTATTAAACTCCAGTTTGTCATTTACAGAAGAAGTCGGAATCTGGTTAAATATCGCAGTCACCTTTTTGGGGATTGGTTATTGTGCAAAACAGGCAAGACATATCAGTATGTCCGTTATATATGACTTCGCAAGTTTGAAGGTAAAAAAGATTATGACATGCGTAATCTCTTTGCTTACAGCGATTATTATGTTCTATCTGCTGTACCTTTCCATTTACTATGTGCACAGCGTATATAAATTGGAGTATATTTCTCCTGCTCTGCAGTTACCTATGTGGATTTTCTATCTAAGTGTTCCCATTGGCTTCCTGATGGCAGGTGTTGAATATACAAGAACTTTTATCAAAAATATCCGTGAAAAAGATGAAATTTATATCTCCAGTGTATTGAAATTAGGAGAAAATATGGATGAAGGTCTGAATGACGTAGAGGAGGTGTCTGAATAATATGGTAGCATTGATGTTATGTATCATGTTTTTCTTCTTGGCATTGAACTTCCCCATGGTAATTCCCATGGTAGCTGCACCGATTGCCATTATATTCTTCTTTTTCCCAAATGTCAATCTTGCAATTTGTATTCAGCAGTTGATTGCAGGGGTATCCGCACAGGTATTGCTTGCAGTTCCCATGTTCATTCTGGCTGCAGATATCATGTGTTCTGGTCATACAACAAAAAGACTGCTTGATTTGATTGAAACATTTGTTGGTCATATTCGTGGTGGTATGGCAATCACAACAGCAGCAACATGTACTCTGTTTGGTGCGATTTCCGGTTCTACACAGGCTACTGTAGTAGCAGTTGGCAAGCCTATGAGACAGAGACTGGCAAAACTGGGTTATTCCGATGGTGAAAGCTCTTCACTGATTATCAACTCCGCTATTATCGCACTGTTGATTCCTCCCAGTATTTCCATGATCATGTACTCCGTTGTAACAGGTTCTTCTGTTGGTGACCTGTTCATTGCAGGTGTTGGACCTGGTATCCTGATGCTGATCGTTTTCTCTATTTACTGTTTCTTCTATGCAAAATGGGCAAAAATCCCCACACAGAGAAAGGCAACTAGTAAAGAAAGAGTGGCAGCCTTGAAAAAAGCTATCCTGCCTCTGTTCTTCCCTGTAATTATCTTTGCTGGTATTTACAGTGGTAAATTTAGTCCTACAGAAGCTGCTGCAATTGCAGTACTGTATGCACTGATTCTGGAAATGATTGTTTATCGTACCGTTGGTCTGAAAGATTTGCATAGAATTGCTCTGAGCACAGCTGTGGTTACCAGTGCTGTATTCGTTCTGGTTGCAAGTGGTCAGCTGTTCTCTTGGGTTATTTCCTATGCGCAGATTCCTCAGTTACTGACTGACGCAGTATTGGGTACAGATCCTAGCGCACTGCGTATCCTGGTAACAGTAACGATTTTCTTCTTTATTGGTTGTATGTTTGTAGACAGCTTGGTTGTTATCATCATCCTGTCTCCTATTTTCTATCCACTGGCAGTACAGGCGGGCATCGATCCAATTCACCTGGGTATTCTGATTACACTGCAGGCAGCAATTGGTTCTGTATCTCCTCCGTTCGGATGTAACATCTTTACTGCATGTGCGATCTTCAATAAGCCGTATGCAACTGTTGTGAAGGGGTTACCAGCATATATGGCAATGTTGATTTTAATTACGATTATTGTCATTGCATTCCCTCAACTGTCCTTGTTTATGCTGTAATGGAGGAATAAAAATGTTTGATATTAAAAAAGAAGTTGCAGCTCTAGAAAATGAGTTGATTACACTTAGAAGAGATTTTCATGCTCATCCAGAATTGGGGTATCAAGAATTTTTGACTTCTAAAAAGATTTGCGGATATCTAACAGCACTTGGTTTGGAAGATATCCAGACAATTACCAAAACTGGAGTAACGGCTATTTTGAGAGGTACAAAGGGAGAAGGAAAGACCATTATGCTAAGAGCAGATATGGATGCTCTGCCTGTTGAAGAAATGACGGGTCTTCCTTTTGCAAGTCAAAATAAAGGTGTGATGCATGCTTGTGGTCATGACAGTCATATGGCAATCCAGTTGATTGTTGCAAAAATCTTGGCTGCACATAAAGATGAATTTTCTGGTATAGTCAAATTTGTCTTCCAGCCTAATGAAGAAGAAGCTGGTGCTTTGAATATGATTGAAGCCGGTGTTTTGGAAAATCCGCATGTGGATGCTGCTTTAGCATTGCATCTGTGGAGCCCTATCAAAACAGGTCACATCGGTTTGTCTGAGGGTCCTATTCTGGGTACAACAGAAGAGTTTGAACTGGAGATCATCGGAAAAGCAGGGCACACTTCCACTCCTCATACAGCCAAAGATGCAATTTTGGGCGCTTGCAGTGTCGTACAGGCACTGCAGGTGCTTGGCACCAGAGAATTTGATCCACTGTTGCCAATCGCAGTTATGTTTGGTCATATCGAAGGTGGCACAGCAAGAAATATTATCACTGATTCTGTAAAATTGGGTGGTACCATTCGTTTCCTGTTCCCCGACGAAGAAGTGAATAAACCGAAAGTGTTGGCAGCGTTTGAGAGAGTGATTGCAGGTACTTGTATGGCACTGGGATTAGAATATAAAATCAAATACATTCCTAGTAACCCCTCTTTGTTCAATGATGCAAAAATGGTTAGTATCGTAAGGGCAGCAGCGGAAGAAACTTTTGGAACCAGAGACAATGTAGATGACTTCCGTTCGCTGGCAGGGGAAGACTTTGCAGAATTTAGCCAGAGAGTACCATCTGTGATGACATGGGTAGGTATTGCTGATCCGGAAAAGAAAAGCGATTTCCCACATCATCATGCACAGTTTGATATTGATGAAAGCATGATGAAATATGGTGTAGAACTTCAGGTAAGAAGCGTATTATCCTATCTCAATCAGGATTGAACTGCGAAATAGAAAAGAAGGAGGCGGCTTATGAAGAAGAAAGCCTTAGTTGCAACACTGGCTGGACTTTGCATGGTTGTTGGCGCGACCGGCTGTGCAGGTGTTCGAACCGGTGAAATGGTACATGATGAAAATACTGTATATGAATGGCGTATGGTACACGAAGAATACACCAATGATATGCAGGACGTATATTGTAAAGAATTTGCAGAATTGCTGCACGAAAAATCTGATGGCAGAATCAACCTGCAGATTTATCAGGTAGGGCAGATCGGTAATGCGTTGCAGGGCTGTGAAATCCTGCAGAATGGCGGTGTAGAATTCGCTATGATCAGCCCTGGTAACACAGGTACTGTAGTACCTGAAAATCAGCTGTTCTCTCTGCATTTCCTGTTCCCTCAGGATATGGACAAAACACAAAAAGTTTTGAAAGAAAGTGTAGCACTGAATGAAATGCTGGCGGAAAAATATCTGGAAAAAAATATTATGCCTCTGAGTTTCTGGACAGAAGGCGCCATGCAGTGGACAGCAAACAAACCTTTGACATCTCCAGAAGACTTTGAAGGTCTGAAATTCAGAACCATGCAGTCCCCTATGATTTTGGCTGCTTATGAAGCTTATGGTGCAAATCCTACACCAATGAGCTACACAGAAGTATATTCCGGTTTGCAGCTGAACATGATCGAAGGGCAGGAAAACCCCATCAGTGCAATTCATACTTCTAAATTCCACGAAGTACAGGATTATTTGATTGAGGCAAATTCCAATTTGTATATTACAGCAACATGTGTAAACCCTGACTTCTTTAATAGCTTGCCAGAAGATATTCAGCAGATTATTCTGGATACAGCAGAAGAAATGATCCCTCGTTCTTTTGAAATTCAGGAAGAAATCAACGGTGCCGCACTGGGAAAAATTCAGGCTGAAAGCGATATCGAAGTTATCCAGCTGACAGACGAACAGAGAGCTGCATTTGAGGAAAAAGCAATTGCTGGTTATGAAGTATATGAACAGGTAGTAGGTCCAGAAGGTAAAGAAATTCTGGATACGCTGAGAGCTGAAATTGAAGCGATTGAAGCGATTGAAGCGGAATAATTGGATAGAGCACATAGTGTGCGAAAGGAGCAAGAAAAATGAAGGTAAAGGATATTACTGCCAGAGATATTTGGGCTGCAAGAAAAAGAATTGCACCTTATATTACAAGAACACCCCTTGTATACTCTCCTGAGCTGAGTGAAAAAACAGGTGCCAACATTTATCTGAAATTAGAAAACCTGCAGGCGATAGGTGCATTTAAAGTAAGAGGTGCAGCAAATAAAATTTTGAGCCTGACACCTGAGGAACGTGCAAATGGTGTTTCCACATTCTCTACAGGAAATCATGGTATGGCGGTTGCACATATTGCAAGCAGATTGGGCGTAAAAGCGACAGTTTGTATGTCTAGAAATGTGCCTCAGGCGAAAGTAAAAGCGATCAGCAGATGGAATCCTGAGATTTTAATGAACTGGGATAGTCAGGACGCAGCTGGTGTATATTGCTACGAACTGGAAAAAGAAAAAGGCGTGAAAGTAATTCCTCCTTTCGATGACAAAGAAATTCTTTGTGGACAGGGTACTATGTCCTTGGAAATTCTGGAAGATTGTCCTGAAATCGACACAGCTATTGTACCACTTTCTGGCGGCGGCCTCATCAGTGGTGTAACACTTGGTCTGAAAATGTCTGTGCCTGATGTGAAAATCATCGGTGTATCTCAGGAAAGAGCAGCTGTTATGATTGAAAGCTTGAAAGCAGGTCATCCCATCGAAATGCCAGAAGAACCTACCCTTGCTGACAGCTTGCTGGGCGGCATTGGTCTGGATAATCAGTATACATACGATATTGTAAAAGATTATGTGGACGAGACTGTACAGGTCAGTGAAGAAGAAATTGCCAATGGCATGGCATATATTATGGAAAATCACAAAGTGATTGCAGAGGGTGCAAGCTGCGTTGGTATTGCGTATTGCATGCGTGAAGGTGTCATCAAACCTGGCAGCAATGTTGCAATTATTGTAACAGGATGTGGTGTTTCTATGGAACAGATCAAAGAGATCGTTAATACAAATTTCTGATTTTGAAATCAACCTCCATAAATCGGCAAAAATCAGAGAATTGTAATAGTATATAACGATAGATTGAACCAATATGGTTCAACTCATAAACGGGAAAATGGATGGAATTACTCTCTCTCGGTGGCATCGGTTTTCCCGTTTTTGTTTATTGTGTGTTAGTGGATTATTAGATAATTTTGGAGTGAGATCAATGAAAATATCAGAAGAAGTATTGTGTTTGAATGATGAGTTGATTGCACTGAGACGAGATTTTCATCAACATCCTGAAATTGGCGGGAAGGAATTTCGCACATCACAAATAGTAGAAAAGTACTTACAGGATTTGGGACTGGAAACGCAAAGAATGGTAGATACTGGTGTTGTGGCAACCCTATATGGTAATCGCCCCAATGGTAAAACAATTCTGCTGCGTGCAGATATGGATGCACTTTTCGTTGAAGAAGAAAATGAAGTTCCTTACAAATCTGTGAATCCAGGTGTGATGCACGCTTGTGGTCATGATGGTCACACAGCTATGCTGTTGGTAGCGGCAAAAGTGTTGTGTGCCAGAAAAGATGAGCTGAAAGGAAATGTAAAATTTGTATTCCAGCCCAATGAAGAAGTTGGAGCTGCACATTTGATGGTAAGAGACGGTGTTCTTCAGAATCCATCTGTGGATGCGTCCTTTGGTCTGCATCTGTGGTCTCCCATCAAAAGCGGTGTGATAGGTATCAAATCAGGTTCTGTTATGGCAGAAATGTATAACTTTAAAATCACGCTGGTAGGTAAAGATGGGCATACATCGGCTCCGGAAGCAAGCATTGATCCCATCATCTGTGCTGCCAACATCATACAGTCTTTTCAGACAGTACAAACAAGAGAAATTAGCAGCTTAAAGCCAACAAATATCATGTTTGGCAAGATTCAGGCTGGAACATCTTCAAATATTATTCCACAAAAGCTGGAAATGGAAGGTTCTTTACGATATCTATACGATGGAGGGGAAAACAGCGAAGAAAATCCCAGAAAACGTATGGAACGTATTGTAAAGAGTGTATGTGAAGCCCATAGAATCGATGGCAAAATTGAATTTGAAGTTAGTAATTATATTCTGATCAACGATGAAAAAATTATTGATTTCATCAATTCCGATGTGGTTCCCAAAATGGAAATCACTCATAACGAAATACAGGCATATCAGTGTCTGGGAGGCGAAGATTTCTCCGAATATTCCAACCACAACAATATACCTGGTGCATTCCTGTTTATTGGTGTGGGGAACGAAGAAAAGAAAACAGATAGACCTCACCATAGTTCTACATTCAATATTGATGAAGATTGTTTGAAGATTGGTGTAGAATTGTTCAAAAATATTTGTTTTGCGTACTTTGATAAAATGGAAGGAGAAGAATGCTAATGGATGATCTGGATTATGGCGGAAGAGCCAAGATTGGTTTGATTTATCCTGCAATGGGATGGGTGATGGAGCCTGAATTTACTGCAATGGCACCTAAGGGTGTTTCCATTCAAACAACCAGAGTGATGAATGGCAGCACAGATAAAGAAGGTCTGAACGACTTAATCATTGCCGGTACCAAACAGGCTGCCAGTTTGCTTGCGGCTATTCCAACAGATATTCTGATGTTTGGCTGCACCAGCGCAAGTTTCTGCAATGGCGTAGAGTATGAAAAAAATATGATTGCAGAAATGGAAAAAGAGTTTGGTCTGCCTTTTGTCACGACTTCTACAGCTGTTGCAGAGGCGGTAAAGGCGGTAGGTGCGAAGAAAGTTGCTTTCGCAACACCTTATATTGAAGACTTGAATGTTCTGGCAAAAGCATATCTGGAAAGCTGTGGAATTGAAGTACTGAATACTAAAAGTCTTGGCCTGCTGTATGACAAGGATATGGATGCGACACCTCTGGAAAAGATTTATGAATTGGCTAAATCTGTTGATGTTCCAGAAGCAGATGCAGTGCTGATTTTATGTACAGGCGTACGCAGCGTACCTATTATTGAAATGCTGGAAAAAGATCTGAAAAAACCTGTCATTTCTGCGATTCAGGCATCCATGTGGTATTCTCTGAAAACACTGGGTATTGACACAAACGAAGTAAAAGGATTTGGTTCTTTATTTGAAAAATAAAATTGGAGGAATAAAAAAATGCAGATTGAAGGACGCGTAAAAGATATTACAGCAAGGGATTTTTGGGCAGCGAAAAAAAGGATCAAACCTTATGTAACAAGAACACCTCTGATCTATTCCAAGGCGCTTTCTGATATTACAAAGGCAAATGTATACATCAAAGCAGAAAATTTACAGACCATTGGTGCTTTTAAAGTGCGTGGTGCAGCAAACAAGCTGCTGAGCATTTCTGAAGAACAGAAAGCAATCGGTGTATCCACATTCTCTACAGGTAACCACGGTATGGCAGTTGCTTACATGACAAATAGATTGGGAATTTCCGCTCAGATTTGTATGTCCAGATATGTACCTCAGGTAAAAGTAGACGCAATTGGACAGTGGAATCCTACAATCAAGCAGGACTGGGAAACACAGGATGAAGCGCAAAAATATTGTGAAGAACTGCAAGAAAAAGAAGGCGTAATGATTATTCCTCCTTTTGATGACAAATATATTTTGTGTGGACAGGGAACCATTGGTTTGGAAATCATTGAAGATCTGCCTGAAGTAGATACCATTATTGCGCCTTTGTCTGGTGGCGGTCTGTTGTCTGGTATTTCTCTTTCTTCCAAAATGAGCGTGCCTGATATAAAAGTAATCGGTACTTGTATGTTTGGTGGCGCTGCTATGGTAGAAAGTCTGAAGGTCGGAAAGCCTATCGAAGTTCCAGAAGATACAACGTTTGCAGATAGCCTATTGGGTGGAATTGGTTTGGATAATCAATATACATTTGATATTGTAAAAGATTATGTAGATGAAATCCATCAGATTGCAGAAGAAGAAATTGCAAAAGGCATTGAGTTTGTATTGGAAAAACACAGAATGTTGATTGAAGGTGCAAGTGCAACAGGGATTGCTTATGCATTACAGCCTGGTACTATTGAGGAGGGCTCTAATGTTGTTATCGTGACAACTGGTTGTGGTATTAGCAGAGAGTGGTTAGATCTTGTATTAGCAGGAAAAACATTAGATGGAAGATAAATAAGAAAAGGAGAAAATATTATGAAAGAAGTTATTTTTACAAACAAAGCAACAAGCCCTACTGGTCCTTATTCTCAGGCGATTAAAGTAGACAAAACTGTTTATCTGGCAGGTGTTTGCGGGGATGACCCTGTAACAGGCGAAATCATGGGTGGCGGTGATATGAAGGTAGAAGCGAAATATGCCATGGAAAACCTGAAAAACACATTGGAAGCTGCCGGCGGCAAGATGACAGACATTGTAAAAGTGAAAGTTGTATTTACGGATCTGGAGCAGGCTGCTGATTTTAATGAAGTATACATGACATATTTCCCGGATTATCGACCGGCAAGAATTGCTATGGGGGTTGCAGGCTTGTTAGGAGGGGCACATCTGGAATTGGATGCTGTAGCAATTTTGGATGAAGAATAATACAAGTTTACTTTTATGTGAATTTTCCTAAAAAAGATTATGATGTTCAAGATAGCGTAAAACCTATATAAAGATTTTGGGGGTTTGATGAAATAGTCAAACTCCCTCTTTGTTTTTTCATTTTATGATTTGACGGTAAAGCCTGCCAAGAATCACAAAGTAATGAGATTAGTGAAAGGATATGAGCGGATATGGGAAAATGGATACCTATTTTTATAGTTATGCTAGCTGCTTTTTGTTGGGGTACTGGTGGTGTATTTACGAAAATGATTGTCCCATTTGGATTTAGCTCAACAGATATGGTGTTTATAAAGTCAGTAGTGGCTCTGTTTTTTTTAGTGTTGGTTAATATCCGAAAAGGAACAAAATTATTTCGTATCAACAAATTTGCGGATTTGAAATATTTAACAATTGTAAGTTTATTGGGGTATGTTTTTTACGGGGCTATGTTCGTTCTAACGGTAAACGAAATGGGTGTAGGTATTGGTGGGGCTATGCTCTATACAAAATGTGCTTTTGTTATTATATTGGAAAGATGGATTTTTCAAAAAAAGATTACATCTAAAAAATTTTTTACAGTGTTACTGACAATTACAGGCTGTATGGGTATTGCAGGATTGTTTTCAGGAGCTTTTGAACAGATTACAGCAAAAGGGTTGTTGTTTGGATTTTTATCAGGTGTTGGATTTGCAATTTATGATGTTATGAGTAAAAAGGTTTTAGATAAAAATACTTCAGAAACCGTAACATTTTATACATTTTTTATTGCCTCTATTGTAGTTGGATTTATCGTACATCCGCTTGAGATTTTACAGGTAATTATGCAGAATGATTTATTCCTGATTGTAATACTTTATGGTATTGTCGTTTCAGGATTACCTTATATTTTATATGTTTGGGCATTATCTAAAATTGATGCAGGTATTGCGGCAATTGTATCAACATTTGAGCTGGTTACAGCGGTGTTTGCGGGTATAATTTTATATCATGAACCATTAAACATGATAACAATTTGTTCTATGATTGCAATTTTACTTGCCGTATTCATCTCCAATTATACATTTCAGAAAAGAAGATGGTAACTGAATGAAATGGCGAAATTATGAAGTATTTTAATATTTTATTTTAGTAAATGTTTATATGAACAGATTGACAAGTATGCGAAGTATTAGTATGATGAATATTATAAAATACATAGATTGTGAATCAGAAATGATTGTATGTAGCAAGAAGAGGGGAATTTTTATGGAATTTAATTATACACCTAAATATCCAGTACAGACACTTCAAAAAGCTATCGAAATACTAATGTACATCAAAGAAAATGGATCTTCAGATGGACTTACAATTGCAGAACTGAGTGAAAAGCTGGATATGGGAAAAAGTGTTGTTCATAGAATTTTAGATACACTGTATGCGTATCGTTTTGTGGAAAAGACGGACAAAAATGGAGCTTATCGTTTAGGCTGGGGGATTTATGAGATTGCTCAAACGATACCGTTGCATCATAGTTTGAATGAAGATGTGTACCGGAAAATTATGGAGAAGCTATGCAATGAATTTCAAGAAACTGTAAATCTTGGGATTTATAATAATGGTGAAGTGGTGATTATTTGTAAAGTTGAACCTGATCGAAGAGTTCGTTCTAATATTGAGGTTGGTGAAAGAGAACCATTGTATGCAACAGCGTTAGGAAAACAATTTCTTTCAGAATTTACTAAAGATAAAGTAAGGGAGTATTTTGAAACAGTCCAATTAAAGAAACTGACAGAGAATACGATTGTAGATTTGGATAAAATGTATGAGGAATTAAAAAAAGTCAGAATGAATGGAGTTTCTATAGATAATCAAGAGTATAGTGAAGATTTGATTTGTACAGCAGCACCAATTTATAATTATGAAAATAAGATTGTTGCAGCTTTAAGTATCAGTGTACCTGAAAGTCGATATACCGAAAAAAAATCTAAGGAGATTGTTAATTCATTAAAAGAAGCAGCTATGGAAATTTCTGAGTTTCTTGGATATTAAAGTTTTTATCATGAAAAATAAGCAGTAAGATTTATTTCTTACTGCATTTTTATTTTTCTAAATGTAATATATAAAATGATTTACGATTTGCTGCTTCGTAGTTTTGCAAAAATTTGACCAATATTTAGTTTATTTAAGCTTCTAGTGCTATTCTCTTTCTCTGAATCATATGCAAACGCTTTTTTCCTATGTTGTTACATAAAGAAATTATTTCTTGTAAGTTGGCATTTATAAGAGTGTGATTTTATGGTAATCTCAATGATTTTTCAAATCGTTTAGGTGTTTTCTAAAAGAAAAGTTAATACAAATAATCATGTTTGATTTTATTATGTTCTGTTTTTCATAGGAAAACATAGTGAAAAGATTTATAAGTCATTTTTTCAAGGACTATATAATAGAAACCGAAGAGGAAAATTCGCTAGCATTTTTTTATTTATATTTTACAATATACTGAGTTTATGATAAAATAGACATATAGAAAATAAAATAACTATCAGCCCTCATCCGCGACCAGCGGTCGCGGATTCGAGTCGCGTTTCAGCCGTTTTTCCATATCTATTTTTTCTTAGAAGGAATATTCAAAATATGCTTCCTATTCTTTCATAAAAGATTGCAAAAATAAAATTATTCTTTTATGAATAAATTATTCTGAATTAAATAATAATCAAAAACAAGATTATTTGAATCTGAATAATCTTGTTTTTTTATGGCAAATTTTCTGATTTTCAGCATTCCTCGATTTGGCACAAATTTTGTTTTATAAATGGACAAAGAAATCAAAAGGAGTTATGACCATGAATGCTCTAGAAAACACCAAGATTCTGGATTTATCCGAAAAGCTAACCATCAGTTTAGCAACGTTTTACCTTTCATCCTATGGTACGGAAGTGACAAAAGTTGAGCGGCCGGATGGCGGGGACAAAGCGAGAAGTTGGGAACTTATCAATAAAGGTGATAGCTTGTATTTCAATTACCTGTATCGTGGGAAAAAGAGTATCATTTTGGACATTACCACAGCAGAAGGGACAGAAATTTTGGCAAAATTGCTTCCTTTCTATGACGTCATTTGTGTAGGTGCAGAAGCGGGTTATATGGAGTCTTTGGGACTTGGTTATGGCATTATTTATGCTTCTTATTCCTATTATGGGGAAGTAGAACCTTATAAGAATAAGCCAGTCAGCACTCTTACAGCACAGGTAAAATGTGTTGCCATGGATATGACTGGTGTCTATAACAAATACCCCGTTCAATATGCGCCGTCCATTGCAGAGCATGACAGTACCGCATATTTTGCCACGGGAATTGTTATGGATCTTATTGATTGGAATAGCAGAGGAATTAGTCAGAAAGTAGATATTGCACTGCTGGATTCCATCTATTCCTATATCGAAGCAGCGCCGGAAGCTTTTTTTACTAAAAGAAAAGGTGATTTCGAAAAAGTTCTGTGATGTACTGGAATTAGAGGATTTAAAGGAAGATTCGAGATTGAAGGCGGAAGAACAGATTATATGAACATTCTTCGCCAGATTCTGGCAAAACCATTGTCTGTTTATACAAAGATAGAAGCAGAAAATTTGGTATGTTCTTACAGCTGAATTTCCTGCCGTTTTGTTTGAGAAAATTTAAAAAAACTTGTAATGTTTTAAGATTTCGATTGTTATTATAGTGAAAGGTGGTGAAGATGGGTGGACTTTGAAAGTGTATATCAATGATATTTCAAAGATGTTTTTTGTTTTTACGAAGCATATCAGCCAGCGAGGATATGGCAGAGGAAATCACACAGGAAACTTTTACAAAAGCACTGAAGGCAATCGACACTTTTGACGGCAGGAGAGATATACGTGCGTGGCTGTTTACCATTGCGAGGAATACATACTATACTCATTGTAAACGCCAGAAAATATATGTTGAAGAAGATATAGAGGATATGCATCTGGTTAATCAGGAGGCTTTTACCAGTAAAATCATAGACGAAGAAAGTGCGCTGCTTGTTCATCGTTTTCTTCATCATATGAGAGAACCATATAAAGAGGTTTTTACTTTGCGCGTATTTGGCGAGCTTCCTTTTGAAAAGATTGCTGTGTTATTTGGAAAAACGCCTAATTGAGCCCGTGTGACATTTTATCGTGCGAAAAAAGAAATTATCGAATATATGGAGGGGATAGAGAATGGAAAAAATCAGTTGTAATATTGCAAGGGATTTATTGCCGTTATATGTAGAAGGAATTTTGAGTGAAGAAACAGCATAAGTTGTTGAGATGCATTTGCAGACCTGTAAGAGCTGCAAAAAAGATTTTGAAACCATGCGTCAGGAGTTTGTTTTTCCGTCTGCGCCCAAAATTCAGGAGGAAGATGAAAGAATATTAAAAGAACTGAAGCGTCAGCTAAAAATTAAGAGAATATTGACTGCGGTTGTTGCGGTTTTTGTGACTGTGGCTGTTGTTATATCAGGTTATTTGGTATACACAAATGTCGGGGCTGTACATAATTTTTTCACCGAAGACAGCACAGTTATATTGCGGGATATTCATACAGGAGATACATGGGAGCCACTCTATATTGAGGGGAATGAATATTTGAATTATGATCGCTTGATCTGTAAAAAGAAGATGGTTGTCCACATTGACAGTGCATCGGCAGTTACTTTTAGAATCAGTGATACAGATGGGAATATCGTCATAGATGAGCAGACTCTTGAACCGGGAGAAGGCGCTTCCCTAAAGGAATTGAAACGCAATACAGACTACAAAGTGGAAATAAAAACAGAAGGGGATTTTGTTTTGCTCCGATTTGTATAACTGAAATGATAAAATAAGCAAGGTTCTTCGTGATCAAATATCACAGAAGAACCTTTTTATTATAAAAAATGATCCTTCCATAATTAAGAATTTTGAAATAGCTTTCTTTCAGCCTTTATGGTAAGATTGACAAAATAAAAGGGCATAGATAATGAAATAAAGGGGGAGTACGAATGAAGCGCATCATGAAGATTTTTATCATTGGCGTTTGTATCGGCATCGCAGCATTGATTATTCAAAAATCATTTCATATTAATGAGGATGTATTCATGCGTGGCTATTACATTGCTGCGATTGTTATTGTAATTGGTGCTGTGTTATTTAACATGCTGTATAATCGATATTACTTCAAAAAGGTAAGAGCGTTGTCGGAACAATTCCTTGAGGAGAAACCACAGGAGTATATTGATGGGATACAGGTATTGCTGAAAACTGCCAAGGGACGATATTTGCGGAATATCCTGCGCCTAAACTTGACAGCAGGATATATGGAGCAAAAACGATTTGAGGAAGCAATGCAGATATTGGAAGAACTGCCTGATAGACAAAGAAAAGGTGCCATTGTAAATGTGGTTTATTGTATCAATCTTTTCATTTGCTATTTCGAAACCAATCAGTATGAAAAAGCCATCGCATTATATCATGAGAATTCTCGGCTCATTGAGAAATTTCGATATAGTAAAAGCTATGGTGCCAATATTGCTATACTGGATGTGTTGGCTATGGTGATCCGCAAACAATACCAAGAAGCGGAAGATCTGCTGGAAAAAGCAAAACAAATATATGATACACCGCAATTTCAAAAAGCCTTTCAAGAAATTTCCGGTAAGTTGAATGGAATAAAAGACAAGACTACATAAATATCAAAAAACTGTTGACACTCATTTATATGCGAAAAGGTCAGCGGTTTTTTTATTTTAAAAATTTCCGGCTGAGATGGAAATCAAAGAGGAAGGAACTTCATAAAATCCGTTGTGTTTGTGCAAATGATGAAAAAATGCATAATAATATCCTTTGTGCTTAGGAAAGTTTGTGCAAAAAGTTTTGTTAGCACTCTTTACAAGTGAGTGCTAACAATGTATAATAAGATCGTATTCAAAAGGAAATAACCTAAATTTTGAATAGATTCTAAATGGAGAAAGGTGGAATGGTTATGAACTTACAAAAATTTACACAGAAATCTCTGGAGGCCATTCAAAACGCCCAATCTATGGCAGTGGAATATGGAAACCCCCAGATGGATCAACAGCATCTGCTGGTGACATTGCTGACGCAGGATGAAGGTTTGATCCCGCAGCTGATGCAAAAAATGAATGTGAATGTAAACGGTTTGCTTCAGGCAGCGGAAAATGAAGTGAAAAAACTGCCAAGAGCAACGGGCGGACAGACATATGTTTCTTCTGACTTGGAAAAAACACTGACAGCAGCAGAAAAGCTGGCAGAAAACATGACTGACGAATATGTATCCGTAGAACATATTTTCATGGCAATGGTAAACAGTCCCAATGCGGCACTGAAAGATATTTTCCGTCAGTATAACATCACCAAAGAAGGCTTTATGAAAATCCTGGCAACAGTACGGGGTAATACTCGTGTGACCAGCGATTCTCCCGAAGCAACTTATGATGCTTTGAAGAAATACGGCACTGACTTGGTGGAAAAAGCAAGAAGCAAAAAGCTGGATCCAGTTATTGGTCGTGACGATGAAATCCGTAACGTCATCCGTATTCTGTCCAGAAAAACCAAAAATAACCCTGTGCTCATCGGTGAACCCGGTGTCGGTAAAACAGCCATCGCGGAAGGTCTTGCACAGCGTATTGTCAAAGAAGATGTTCCCAACAGTCTGAAAGACAAAACCATTTTCTCTCTGGATATGGGCGCCCTCATTGCTGGCGCAAAATTCAGAGGTGAATTTGAAGAACGTCTGAAAGCCGTTTTGAATGAAGTCAAAAAGATCGAAGGTAAAATCATTCTGTTCATTGATGAACTGCATACCATTGTTGGTGCAGGGAAATCTGATGGCGCCATGGATGCAGGCAACCTGTTGAAACCTATGCTGGCAAGAGGGGAACTGCATTGTATCGGTGCAACCACACTGAATGAATATAAACAGTATATCGAAAAAGACCCTGCTCTGGAACGTCGTTTCCAGCCTGTTATGGTAAACGAACCTACTGTTGAAGATACCATCGCAATTCTGCGTGGTCTGAAAGAACGGTATGAAGTATATCATGGTGTTAAAATTCAGGATCAGGCAATGATTGCGGCTGCGACATTGTCCAACCGTTATATCTCTGACAGATTCCTGCCAGATAAAGCCATCGACCTGGTGGATGAAGCTTGTGCTATGATTCGTACAGAAATGGATTCCATGCCCACAGAACTGGATATTATCCAGAGAAAGATCATCCAGCATGAAATCGAAGAAGCGGCACTGAAAAAAGAGGACGATAAACTGTCCAAAGAACATCTGGAAGAAATCCAGAAAGAACTGGCAGAAATGCGTGACCAGTTTGCAACTTTGAAAGCAAAATGGGAAAACGAAAAAGATGCCATTGGCGTTGTTCAGAAACTCCGTGAACAGATCGAAGATGTCAATGCGGAAATTGAAGCTGCTGAACGGAAATATGATCTGAACAAAGCAGCAGAACTGAAATATGGCAAACTGCCTCAGCTCCAGAAAGAACTGGAAGAAAAAGAACGGGAAGCTGAAGAAAACGGCAACAAGAATACATTGCTGCGTGATAAGGTAACAGAAGAAGAAATTGCTCGTATCATCGAACGCTGGACAGGTATTCCTGTTGCGAAATTGATGGAAGGCGAACGTGAAAAACTGCTCCATCTGGAAGATATCCTTCACGAAAGAGTGGTAGGACAGGATGAAGCTGTTCAGAAAGTTGCGGAAGCAATCCTGAGAAGCCGTGCAGGTATCCAGAGTCCTAACAGACCTATTGGTTCCTTCATGTTCTTGGGCCCCACAGGTGTTGGTAAAACAGAACTGGCAAAAACATTGGCAGAATGCCTGTTTGATGATGAAAAGAATATGGTCAGAATCGATATGACTGAATATATGGAAAAATTCAGTGTGTCTCGTCTGATTGGTGCGCCTCCCGGATATGTAGGTTATGAAGAAGGCGGTCAGCTGACAGAGGCTGTTCGGAGAAAACCTTATTCCGTAATCCTGTTCGATGAAGTGGAAAAAGCACATCCTGATGTGTTCAATATTCTGCTTCAGGTATTGGATGATGGCCGAATCACAGACTCTCAGGGCAGAACTGTTGACTTCAAGAATACCGTTATCATCCTGACAAGTAACTTGGGCTCCAATTATCTGCTGGAAGGCATTGATGCCAACGGCGAAATTACCCAGGAAGCAAGAAATCAGGTAGAAGAACTGCTGCATCGTTCCTTCCGTCCTGAATTCCTGAACAGACTGGATGAAATCGTATTCTACAAACCTCTGACAAAGGATAACATCACCCATATCATTGACCTGATCATGAAAGATCTGAACAAACGTCTGGCAGATAAACAGCTGAAATGTGAACTGACAGAACGTGCGAAAGATTATATCGTAGAAACTGGGTATGATCCTGCCTTTGGTGCAAGACCTTTGAAACGTCTGGTACAGCGTGACATCGAAACACTGCTGGCACGGAAGATTATTGCCGGTGATATTGATCAGGGCACAACCTTGGTAGTAGATGTAGAAAATGGCGAATACAGCGTTACAGCGAAATAAAATCTGTTCTTTGCAATGACCTCCAAAGAATAGAGAAACCCCATGGAATGACAGAAAACTGTCGTTCCATGGGGTTATTGTACGCCGAATAGGTGTGACAAAACCCCCAGTTCAA